>CEVZ01004244.1_pt1 | contig 10567 bp, 20 predicted proteins | sample 361371 | NCBI WGS metagenome assembly CEVZ01 (sample SAMEA2620217, study PRJEB7988) | marine metagenome | isolation source: saline water (ENVO:00002010), including
CCCAGTAAAAATAATTAAGGATATCCCATTCCCAATCCCCCTTTGAGTAATTTGTTCACCAAGCCATACCAAAAAAATCGTTCCTGAAACTAACGTGATTACTGTTATAAACCGAAAGAATAAACCAGGATCAATTACTGCCTGTAAACCTTGACTATTAGACATGTTTTCAATCCCAACAGCAATTCCATAACCCTGAACAGTAGCGAGAAATACAGTGCCGTATCTTGCGTATTGATTTATTTTTTTTCTTCCTATCTCTCCCTCTTTTTTAAGTTGCTCAAGTTGTGGAGAGATCACAGTTAGTAACTGCATTATAATGCTGGCGGAAATATATGGCATTATATTCAAAGCAAAGACCGTCATTCTACCCAGAGCACCGCCAGCAAACATATCAAACATACCAAGAATGCCGCCAACATTGGCTTTGAATACTTTTTCAAGGGCAACTGGATCAATACCTGGCAATGGAACATAAGAACCTATTCTGTACACAATTAGAGCTAAGAGAGTAAATAAAATTCTTTTTTTTAAATCTTCGGCTTTACCGATTGATCCTAAATTAATTCTTGAAGCAATTTGTTCAGATACAGATGCCATTTATTTATTTTTTTTTGGTTTGTTTAGAGGGTAACTTTGATTCTTTAACTTTTGATTTAACCGATTTAGTTTCATCTTTATTTTTTAAAGAAGGTTTCAATTCCCTGGGTTTAGCATTAGTTGAGGATGAATCGTTTTTTTTGACCTGTTTATTTTCAATATCTTTTGTTTTCGAAGTAGTTTTTTTTGATTTTGTTGGTTTTTTTTTAAAATCAATTACTGAAATATCTCCGCCCATCCTTTTAAACTCTTTTAGTGCACCCTGAGATACTCCATGTGCTTCTGCGGTTATAGATTTTTCTAATTTTTGACCAAGTAATAATTTTATAAATGAGTTTTCATTAGATTTTGAAAAGCCTATCAAATCATTAATGTTTAAGTTTGCTTTCTCTTTGATAATTTTTTTTTTTAGAAGTAAGTTAAAAAAATCTGTCTTTAATATGACTTTTTTATATTTCGATTTCGATTTGAACCCATGTTTTGGCATTCTCATATGAAGTGGCATTTGACCACCTTCAAATCCATTAATCGATACGCCAGTTCGTGACTTTTGACCTTTCATTCCTCTTCCACCAGTCTTACCTTTTCCAGAACCAATACCTCTGCAAATTCTTTTTCTTTTTTTTTGTTTCTCATTACTAGATTTTAATTCATTAAGTCTCATATTTAAACCTTCTCTGTTTTTACTAAATGCTTAACTTTATTAATCATGCCTAGAATCGCTGGGTTCTCATTATGAATTTTTTCACGATTAATTTTATTTAAACCAAGGGAAATCAGAGTTTTTCTCTGAGAACTCTCTCTTCCGATAGGGCTTTTTATTTGTATCACTTTAATTTTTGACATTTTCTGTTAATTCACTGTTTTTTCTTCTCTTTGTAATATCATTAACTTTAAGTCCTCTTCTCATGGCAATTATTTTTGGAGAAGACACCATCTTTAAAGCTTCAAATGTAGCTCTTACCATGTTGTGAGGGTTGGAACTTCCAACAGATTTGGCCACAATATCTTGAATTCCCAATGCTTCAAAAACTGCTCTCATAGGACCTCCTGCTATAACACCTGTACCAGATGGAGCGCTCCTAAGATAAACTTTTCCAGAATCAAATCTACCTCTAATATCATGATGCAAAGTTCTTCCGTGTCTTAATGGAACTCTAATCATTTTGGCCTTGGCCTCATCTGTAGCTTTTTTAATTGCTTCAGGAACCTCTTTAGCTTTACCCTTACCATGTCCAACCATTCCATTTCCGTCTCCAACAACTACTAAAGCAGCAAAACTAAACCTTCTACCACCCTTAACAACTTTGGCAACTCTATTTATGCTCACAAGTTTTTCAATATATTCATTTTGCTCTGAGGTTTTATTCTGGGAATCACTGTTTGAGTCTCCAGGAGCAGCACGTTTAATATCTTTGGAGTTACCATTTTTTAAAGAAATTTTATTTTTTTCAACTTTTAAAGAACTTTCGGATTTTTTCTGATGAATATTTTTTTCGTCATTATTTGAATCATTTTTAGTTTCCTTGCCATCAGAATTTTTAGGAGATTTGTCTTTATTATTTTGTGATATATTTTTTTTTGATTCTTTGGAATCAACATTTTTTGAAACAACAGATTTGCTATCAATTGATTTTGTTTCCTTAGATTTCTTAAATTCTGAGGAGGGCTTAGTGTTTTTTGAAACTGGCTTGGATGTTTTAATCGACTTTAAAGAGTCATCTTTGTCAGTTTTTTGTAATTCTTTGTCTTTGTTTTTATTTTCAGCCATAACTTTTTAAATTTTAATCCCCTTCGATTTTACACCTAATGCAAATTCTTTGACTCTTCCATGAAAAAGATATCCACCTCGGTCCAAACAAATTTTTTTTTCAATGTTTTTTTTTAAAATCTTTGAACCAATATCTTCTCCTATTTTAAAAGCCATCTCTTTTGGTGAACATTTAACATCTTTAAATTGTTTTTGAATAGATGCTGATGAAACTAATGTTTTACTAAGACCATCATCTATCAATTGAGCATATAGAAATTTATTTGATCTAAAGACACTTAATCTCAGGTTACCTTTCTTCTTAAGTTTAAATCTTGTTCTTTTTGATCTTCTTATTGTTGTATCTTTAATTGGCATTATTTTTTCTTACCTTCTTTTCTTCTTACATACTCATCTTTATATTTCACACCTTTACCTTTGTAGGGCTCTGGCTTTCTAAATGATCTAATATTTGCAGCAATTTGACCAACTTTTTGTTTATCAATTCCAGAAATCTTAATTTGAGTGGGCTTTGGTACCTCAACCTTTAAATCATCAGGAACTTTAAAGAGGATAGGATGCGAATAACCAAGCAATAATTCTAGATTTTTGCCCTTTGGTGTTGCTTTATAACCTACTCCTACCAATTCAAGTTCTTTAACAAACCCTTCAGAAACTCCTTCGATAATATTATTAATTCTAGACCTTACAGTCCCCCACATCCTCGAATAAAGTGGACTTTCACCGCCTTTTGAAACTAAAATTTGTTTATCCTTTATTTCTACTTTTGCATTGCTCTCATATTTAAAGGACAGTTCACCCAGCTTTCCCTTTGCATAAATTACTCCAGAATCCAACCGTACATCAATGGATTCTGGAATTGAAATTGGGATCCTTCCACTTCTAGACATAATAAAATACCCCTAAAAAATTTTGCATAAGATTTCCCCTCCAACACTTTCTGACCTAGCTTCATTATCAGATAAAACTCCTTTAGATGTTGAAAGAATATAAATTCCTAAACCATCGAAGTTTCTCTGAAGATCTTTTATTTTAGAATAAACCCTTCTCCCTGGTTTAGATACTCTAGAAATACTCTTAATCACTGGTTCACCATCAACATATTTTAATTCAATTTGAAACTCGTTCTTATTATTTTCAATATCAAGTTTTTTAAAACCTTTTATATACCCTTCTCTTTGTAAGACATCAAGAACATTTCCTCTAAATCTAGATGCAGGCATTAAAACGGAATCTTTACCCCTCATCTGGCCATTTCTAATTCTAGTTAACATATCTCCAAGTGGATCTGACAGACTCATAATCATTCCCTCACTTTCTACCAGCTTGATTTAGTTATTCCCGGAATATGACCTTTAGAGGCTAGCTCACGAAAGGCAATTCTTGAGAGTTTAAATTTTCTGTAAACACCTCTACTTCTCCCAGTTAGCACACACCTATTTCTAATTCTAACTTTAGAGGCATTTCTTGGAATCTTTGACAGTTTTAATCTAGCCTGAAATTGTTCCTCAGGAGTCATTTTTTTATTATTGGCTTGTTTAAGAAGCTTGTCATGTTTTAATTTGTATTTATTATACAATTTTATTCTTTTTTTATTACGTTCTATTAAGCTTAATTTTGACATAAAATATTCCTCCTATATTTAGTTTTTAAACGGTAAATTAAAGCCCCTAAGTAATTCTAATGCATGGTTCTTATTGTTAGTAGATGTGACAATACTAATATCCATTCCTCTTACTTTATCAATCTTATCGTAATCAATTTCAGGAAAAATTATCTGCTCTTTAAGTCCAATTGAGTAATTGCCACTTTTATCAAAGGATTTTTTTGAGAGTCCTTTGAAGTCTCTAACTCTTGGTAGAGCAATGTACACTAATCTATCTAAGAATTCATACATACGATTTTTTCTAAGAGTAACTTTACATCCGATATTTACTCCTTTTCTAAGTTTAAAACCAGCTATTGATTTCTTTGCTTTTGTGACAATGGGTTTTTGTCCAGTTATAGTGGCTAAATCAGATGAAGCAGAATCAATTTTCTTTGAATCAGCTGCAGCTTCTCCTACTCCTATATTAACAACAATTTTTGTTATTTTAGGGACTTCAAACTTATTTTTCAAACCAAGTTTTTGCATTAATTGGTCTCTTAATTGAGTGTCATAATGTTTTTTTAATCTAGCCATCATTCAATTCCTAATTTAAAGTTTCTCCAGATTTTTTAGCAAATCTAACTTTCTTTCCATCTTCCAATGTCTTAAAGCCAATTCTTGTTGGTTTGTTTGTTTTTGGGTCTACAAGTGCAAGCTTGGATATAAAAATTGGCATTTCAATACTTTCAATACCACCTTTGCTTGTTGCAGATTGTTTTGTGTGTTTTTTCACTATATTTACTCCTTCAACAACAACTTTTATTCTACTATCACTTTTTAACCTAACAATCTTAAGAACCTTTCCATTCTTTCCTTTATCTTTTCCAGACAGTATAACAACATTATCTCCCTTTTTAATTTTAAGAGCCATTCTAAAGTACCTCCGGAGCTAGTGAGATAATTTTCATATATTTTTTTGCCCTCAACTCTCTTGTTACTGGACCAAAAATTCTTGTGCCGATTGGTTCTCCGTTATTATTGATTAGCACAGCAGCATTTCTATCAAATCTAATTGATGATCCATCTTGTCTATAAACCTCTTTTGCAGTCCTTACAATAACGGCTTTATGAATATCTCCCTTTTTTACTTTACCTCTTGGTATTGCATCCTTAACGGTGATGACAATAACATCTCCAATTGATGCAAACCTTCTCTTAGATCCACCAAGAACTTTTATACACTGAACTTTTTTTGCTCCTGAGTTGTCTGCTACAAATAATGTTGACTGCATCTGAATCATATCTATACCCTAGTTAATTACTATCCATTTTTTTGTTTTTGATATTGGTCTGTTTTCCTGAATACTAACTAACTCACCATTTTTAAATTTATTATTTTCATCATGTACTGAGTATTTTTTAGATTTTTTAATATATTTTTTATATACAGGATGCATAACTTTCCTACTAACTAAAACTGTAATAGTTTTATCAAGTTTATCAGAGACAACTATCCCTTTTAAGACTCTTTTGGGCATCTACTTTTTACCTTTCATACTTATGGCAGTTTTTATTCTTGCAATCTGCTTACGTACCATTGATATCCTAGCGGTTTTTTCGAGCTGGCCTGAGCTTTTTTGAAATCTCAAGTTTAATGATTCTTTCCTAAGCGACGAAATTTTTTCCTTAAGGTCTTTAATTTCAAGTTTGAATAAGTCAGCAAATTTTTCCATTTATAACCCCAACCTAATTACAAACTTATTTTTATTAGGCAATTTAGCAGAAGCGAGTAAAAAAGCTTCCTGAGCCAAAACTTTTGAAACACCATCTATTTCAAATAAAATTTTTCCCGGTTTAACTCTAGCTGCCCAAAATTCGACTGCTCCTTTACCTTTACCTTGTCTAACTTCTGCAGGTTTCTTAGTAACTGGAACATCTGGAAAAATACGGATCCAAACTTTGCCGGACCTTTTTAAATGCCTAGATATACATCTTCTGGCTGACTCAATTTGTCTTGATGTAATTCTTGCAGGAGTTAATGCTTTTAATCCATAAGAACCAAAGTTAAGGCTATTGCCTCCTTTGGAATTTCCATGCATTCTACCTTTAAATTGTTTTCTATACTTAGGTTTTTTAGGTTGTAGCATAATTTACTTTTCCTCTACTTTTTTTAATTCATCATTAGAAACTTTATTATCTTCAGAATTATTAAGGTCTTTATCAAATTTTTCACCTTTAAAAATCCAAACTTTAACGCCACAAATTCCATATGTAGTATTAGCTCTTGAAACTCCGTAATCAATGTCAGCACGAAGTGTGTGAAGAGGAACTCTCCCTTCTCTATACCATTCCGTCCTAGCAATTTCAGCACCACCAAGCCTTCCGCTGCAATTAACCCTAATTCCTAGTGCACCAAGTCTCATTGCTGATTGAACAGCTCTTTTCATAGCTCTTCTAAATGCTACCCTTCTTTCTAACTGCTGAGCGATATTATCTGCAACTAGCTGTGAGTCTAATTCAGGTTTTTTTATCTCGACAATATTAATACTGACATTTCCACTAGTTGTTTTACTTATATCTCTTTTAAGCTTTTCTATATCGGAGCCTTTTTTACCTATAATCACTCCTGGTCTTGATGTGTGGATTGTGATCTTAGCCAGTTTTGCTGGTCTTTCAATAACAACTTTAGAAATGCCAGCAGAAGCAAGTTTTTTCATTAGAAACTTCCTAATATTAATGTCTTCTTGAAGCAGTTTAGAATAGTCTTTTTCCGAGAACCATCTTGATTCCCAAGATTTTATAACACCTAATCTAAAGCCAATTGGATTAGTTTTTTGTCCCATTATTGTCCTCTTTTACGTTTGTATCATTTTTTTTATTCTCAGTGGGTTTACTTGATTTTATGTTTATATCATCGTTCTTTTTTTCAATGTCCTTTGCAGGTTCATTAGGTTTTGGATTTGTATCATTTTTCTTTTCATCACTCTTCACTGATTTATTGTCTTTTAAGTCTTTTTTCTTATCAACATTAGTAACTGGTTTTTCAAGCTCCTCAACTAAAATCTTTATCTTGGAAAAAGGTTTTAGAATTTTTCCTGACCTCCCTCTTGCTCGTGGCCTAAATCTTTTGAGTACCATTGATTTACCGACTGTGGCTTCTTTCACAAAAAGTTTGTCGATGTCTAACTGATTGTTGTTTTCTGCATTAGCAATCGCAGACTTCAAAATTTTCGTTATTTCATTGGAAATTCTTTTATTTGAAAATGCTAAAATGTTAAGTGCATTCTCTGCTTTTTTACCTCTAATTGTTCTCAAGACAAGGTTGGCTTTACGCAGACTGGTCTTCAATGATTTAGCTTTTGCTGATGCTATGTTTTTTAAATTTTCACTCATATACTATTTCCGTTAAGATGTTTTTTTATCTGCGTTATGTCCTTTATATGTCCGGGTTGGAGAAAATTCACCAAACTTGTGTCCAACCATATTTTCATTAACAGTTACCGGAATATGTTTCTTGCCATTGTGAACTCCGAAAGTAAGTCCTACAAACTCTGGAATTATTGTTGATCTTCTAGACCAAGTTTTAATTACATCATTTCTTCCAGAATTTTTTACAACTTCCGCTTTTTTTACCAAGTACATGTCAACAAATGGGCCTTTCCATAAAGATCTAGTCATAATTTAAACCTACTTATTTTTCCTTTTTAAAATTAACTTATCCGTTCTCTTATTTTTCCTTGTTTTCTTACCTTTTGCAGAAATGCCTTTTCGCGAAACCGGGTTTCTTCCACCTGATGTTCTTCCTTCACCACCACCATGAGGATGATCAACCGGATTCATTGCCACGCCTCTTACAACTGGGCGAATTCCAAGCCATCTTTTTCGACCAGCCTTACCGAGTTTTATATTTTTTTGGTCTGGGTTAGAAACCATTCCAACAGTTGCCTTACATTCAACACGAACTAATCTTATTTCGCCAGATGACAACTTTATTTGAGCATACTCAGCATCTTTTCCTATTAGTTGACCATAAGTGCCAGCAGATCTTGCCAATTGACCACCCTTACCAGGTTTAAGCTCAATATTATGAATAAGAGTGTCCGTTGGAATATTTTTTAATCTCAAACAATTTCCAGTTTTTATTTCTGTATTATCTGATGAAACTACTACATCGTTAACTTTAAGATTTTGAGGGCAAACAATATAAGAGAAATCACCTTTTTCATATTTAATCAATGCAATATAAGCAGTTCTGTTAGGGTCGTATTCAATTCTTTCAACTTTAGCAGGAATATCAATTATGCTTCTCTTAAAGTCAATTAAACGATATTTCCTTTTATGCCCTCCACCTTTTCTTCTTGAGGTCAAATGTCCGAAATTATTTCTACCACCAGATTTTGTTAGACCAACTGTTAGCTTTTTCATTGGTTTGCCTTTATGTAGTCCAGTTCTATCAACGAGAACTAAACCCCTTTGAGACGACGTATTAGGTTTATATTGCTTAAGTGCCATATGTTATTTAACCTCCAAAGTGGTATCAATTGTTTGGCCTTCAGCTAACTTAATATAAGCCTTTTTAACCCCTGGTCTAGTGCCAACTTTTCCTCTAAATCTCTTTTTTTTACCTTTTTGATTAAGGGTGTTCACTGATTTAACTTCAACTTTAAAAATAGATTGTATCGCTTCCTTAATTTCTGGTTTTGAAGAGTCAACTGCAACCTTAAAAACATAATGATTAAACTGGGATACAAAGGTTGCTTTTTCAGAAATTAATGGTGACCTGATAACCTCATAGATTCTTTCATTGGATATTTTACTCATCTTTAAACCTTTCATTTAAACCGTCTAAAGCCTTTTCGGATAAAACCAAGGAATCTCTTCTCACTATATCATAAACATTAATTCCTGTTATAGGTAGAAAATCAGTCATGGGAACATTCCTGATAGCGAACTTAAAATTTTTTTCAATTTCTTTACCATCAATAAACAAAGCAGAATTTATATTTAATTTAGCTAGTAAGTTTTTTAAAAATGATGTTTTTGGTTTATTAATTTTAAAATCAGAGACTACCGTAAGTTTTCCTTCTTTAAATTTATTTGACAAAGCCATTCTTAAGGCGAGTGATTTAATTTTTTTTGGAAGCTTATGAGAATGAGATCTTACTTCTGGACCAAAAATTACAGCTCCACCTCTCATTTGAGGGGATCTTCTACTTCCTTGACGAGCACTACCAGTACCTTTTTGCTTAAATGGTTTGCGAGTGGTACCAGAGATTTCAGAAATACCTTTAGTTTTATGATTTCCTGATCTTTTTTTTGCTAATTGAAACCTTATCATTCTATGAATTATATCATTTTTAACTTCTAGACCAAAAATAGACTTATTCAAATCAATCTGTTTTAAAACTTTGTTTTCTAAACTTTTAATTTCTTGTTTCATAATTACTCTTTTTTATTTTCTGAAGTCTTATTTTCTTTATTTTCAGCTACAGATTCTTTATCTGTGGAATCTACATTTTTAGAATCAGAAACACTATTATCTGAGGATTTTATTTCATTATTTTGATTTTCACTTGGGGCTTTGTCATCATCAGTCTTTGAAATTTCTGAGGCGGTCGGTTTTTTTTGACTTGATTCCTTATCGAAATTATCTGCAGGTTTTTTTTGATTTGAATCAGCATTAGAATCATTAATATTAATGTTTTGATTTTTTTTTATAGAATCAAAAATTTTTACCAACGAACCTTTATGACCTGGAACAGCTCCTTTTACAAGAAGAAGGTTGTTTTCAAAATCAACTTTTAAGACTTTTAGATTTTGAATAGTAACTCTAACATTACCCAGTCTACCTGCCATTTTCTTTCCCTTGAATACTTTCCCTGGATCTTGGCATTGACCGGTTGATCCATGAGATCTATGAGAGATAGAAACACCGTGTGTAGCTCTGTTACCAGAAAAGTTATGTCTTTTCATACCGCCAGCAAAACCTTTTCCTTTTGAATTTGAAGTAATATCAATAAATTGGCCTTCTACAAAATTTTTAACATCTATGGAATCTCCAATTTTATATTCCTCGGTATTACTCACTCTAAACTCTTTAGACAACTTAAAAGGTGGGATGCTTTGTTTTTTTAAAAAACCTTTTGATGGTTTGTTGACCGTTTTTGGTGAAGAACCAAATGAAAGTCTAACAGCAGAATAACCATTTTTTTTAGGTGTTTTTAAATCAACTATCTTTGAATCATCAACTTTTAAAATAGTCACGGCATGATTGGTACCAACAGAATCATAATATCTACTCATACCAATTTTTTTTGCTAATAAACCTAATCTCATTATACCAACTACAGTTTTATTTCAATATCAACACCAGCCGCTAATTCAAGCTTTTGAAGCGCATCTACGGTTTGAGGTGTCCATTCAGTTATGTCCATCATTCTTTTATGAGTTCGAAGCTCTAGTTGATCTCTGGACTTTTTATCAACATGAGGTGACTTTAAGACAGTAAATTTTTCAATTACAGTAGGTAGTGGTATGGGTCCTTTAACATTCGCACCAGTCCTTTTAGCAGTGCTAACAATCTCCATTGTTGTTTGATCAAGCACCCT
>CEVZ01029498.1_pt1 | contig 10565 bp, 8 predicted proteins | sample 361371 | NCBI WGS metagenome assembly CEVZ01 (sample SAMEA2620217, study PRJEB7988) | marine metagenome | isolation source: saline water (ENVO:00002010), including
ACATATTCGATTGATGACTTTGTAATAAGTTCCAGTATCTCTGTACTTTCTTTTCTTTTTTCATATAAAAATTTAATCGCTTTCTTCATGTGATCTTTAGACCCTTCACTTTTAAACATAAATAAAAACACAGTCAGTGGTCCTCCGCAAAAACCAATTAAAGGTGTGTCAGGGTTTTTATCTTTTATTACTTGATCAATATTGTCATATATATAATCTAATTTATTTGGATCAAACTCAAGATTGGTCGCCTTTGAATTATAATTTAGAGGATTATTAAAAATAGGACCGGTTTTTTTAAATTCTACATCAAGACCTAGAGCATGAGGAATTACTAGTATATCACTAAATAATATAGCTGCGTCGACATTCAAATCCTTTATGGGCATTAGTGTAACTTGAGATGCTAGATTTTTGTCATTCATCAGCTCATGAAATGAATAAGTCTCTTTTAACTTCATGTAATTAGGTAAAATCCTTCCAGCTTGTCTCATAAACCAGACAGGTGGTCTAGAAGTTTTTTCTCCATTTAAAGTTTTCATTAATATTGAATCCATTTATTTTATTTTTTTTAATGATTTTAGATTACTATCAATTATTTTTTGGATATCGTTATCATCTATCTTATTAGATAAAAACATACACTCATATTGTGATGGAGGAAGATATACTCCGTTTTCTAACATTGAATGAAAGTATTTTGAGTATAACTTTGTATCACACTCTTTAGCATCATCATAATTTTCAATTCTCTCTTTACTTGAAAAAAACAAAGTCATCATAGACCCTACTCTTGCTATATTTGCATCAACCCCAGTTTCCAAAATATTATTTTTTATTCCTATTTCAATTTGTGATGAAATTTTTTCTAATTCAATATAAACTTCACTATCAAGACGCTTTAAAACACTTAATCCTGCTGCCATTGCTAAAGGATTTCCAGAGAGTGTTCCCGCTTGATATACTGGACCGTCAGGAGCGACATAGTCCATAATCTCATTTCTTCCTCCATAGGCTCCAGCTGGTAGTCCCCCTCCAATTATTTTACCAAGTGTAGTAAGATCAGGTTCAATATCATATAATTCTTGAGCTCCACCTCTTGAAACTCTAAATCCACTCATTACTTCATCAAAAATTAAAAGTGCATCATTTTCACTACACAATATTTTTAAATTTTGAAGAAAGTTTTTATTTGGAGTTACAAGACCCATATTCCCAGCAATTGGCTCTATAATAACAGCAGCAATTTTATTTTTATTTTTATGAAAAAGATGTTTGACAGAATCTATATTATTAAAATCAGCTACTAAAGTATCTTTTGCTATATTCTCGGTAACACCTTGACTATCAGGTTTGCCTAAAGTCATTGCTCCTGACCCCGCCCTAATTAAAAAACTATCAAAGTGGCCATGATAATTACCAGAAAACTTAATGATTAGATTTTTTTTCTTATAACCTCTAGCTAATCTTATTGCACTCATAGTTGCTTCTGTACCAGAACTAACCATTCTAACTTTTTCAATTGATGGAACCATATCAATTATTTTAGATGCCATTGCGGATTCAATTTCTGTTGGGGCTCCATAAGTTGTACCCTTCTTTGAGTATTCTATAATAGAATCAACTGTAATTTTGTCTGCGTGGCCAAAAATTAATGGTCCCCATGATCCAACACAATCAATATATTCATTGTTATCAATATCTCTCATCTTACTCCCTTTTCCACTTTTGAAAAAAATAGGAGTTGAGTTTACACTCCTAAAAGCCCTTACTGGAGAGTTTACTCCTCCAGGAATAATTTTTTTTGCTTTGTTATATGCATCTATACTTTTTTCAAACATATTATTAATTAGATAGAATTTTTTTGGCAATTTCTACAGCACTATACGTAACTATTGCTGTAGCTCCAGCTCTTTTAATAGAGTATATTATCTCCATTGTTAGCTCCAGCTCATCTACTAAATTTTTTTCTGCTGCAGAATTGACCATAGCATACTCCCCACTGACACTGTAGGCTATTATTGGAATATTAAAATTTTCTTTAACCTTTGAAATTACATCTAAATATGCAAGTGCAGGTTTTATTATAACTGCGTCACAGCCTTCATTAATATCATACTCAACTTCTCTTATAAACTCATAACTATTTTTAAAATCCATTTGATGAGTTTTCCTATCACCACCTTCTAAGTTATTATCAACAGCATCTCTAAACGGGCCGTAGAAAGATGATGCATACTTAACAGAATATGGAAAAATTGGTATTTTTTCAAACCCATTTTTATCTAACGATTCTCTAATTTTTGAGACTCTTCCATCCATCATATCTGAGGGTGCAAGTACATCAGCACCAGATTTAACAAGAGTTAATCCTTGATCACATAAGGTCTTTAATGTCTTATCATTATCTACATCACCATCTTTAATTGTCCCACAATGTCCATGATTAGTATAACTGCAATTACAAAGATCAGCAATGATTAAAATTTCATCTTTATATTTCTTCTTAATTTTTTTAATAGTGGATGGGACAATGCTAGTACTCGAGCAAGCAATTTCGCCATTACTGTCTTTTTTGCTTGATACCCCAAATAATAAAATAGATTTAATTCCAATTTCAATAAGCTCATCACATTTCTCTATAACTTTATCAGCAGACAATCTATATTGTCCTTTTAGAGATTCTATCTCATTTTTTATGTTTTCTCCTTCGCACACAAAAATTGGATATATCAGATCAGAAATGTTTAATTGTACATCTTGAACTAAGGATCTTATATTCTTATTATACCTAAGTCTTCGTAGTCTAGATTCAGGATACTTCATAATTTAAGTTTTTGTTAAAAAAATCAATTATTGAGTTACTTATGCCTTCATATGACTGCATTTTGGCAGTCACTAATGGTTTATAGCCCCTTTCTATTATATATTCAGTAGTAGTATTCCCAATACTAATAATATTCTCATTTGGACTATATTTATTAATGAAAGACTCAAAAGTTGATGGACTTGTGAATACTGTAAAAGTTTTTTTATTATTTAATAGATTATCAACATCTCTGTTAAATTCATTTGTTAAAGAAGTCTTATAAAATATCTTCTGTTCAATATTTGCAAATTTTTGTATACAATCAAATAGTTCTTTTTTTGCTAAATTACCTTGCGCAAGAAGAATTTTAGAATCAACTGGTAATCCTAAACTTTTGATTTCCTTACACATGTACTTTGAATAGTTTCTCTCTAATATAAAGTTAGCTTCCATTTTATATTTCAATAAACTTTTTGCAGTCTTATCACCCAAACAAATGAATTCTAATGAATCATTAATTTTGTCTGTTAAATTATCCATGAAATACTTTACTCCATTTTTAGAAGTAAAAATTATAAAGTCATAATCATTTGGGTTAACTAAATTCTCAAGTTTTGAAATTAAAATCATTGGATAGTGATAGATGTATACACCTATTTTTTTGAGTTCTGAAAATTCAAAATCAATCTCATCACCTGTCAAAATCAAATTATAATTATTATTCAAAACCTATTTTTTTAATTAGTTCTTTTCCACCATTATTTAATATCTTGTCAGCCAGCAAACTGCCTAAGTCAATATTTTCTTTTGTTCGAGATTCTACTTTATCTCTAATTAGTATTTTACCATCCAATGAAAGTATTGAACCTATTAAACAAGTGTCATCACCTTCAACATTTGAATATGCTGCAATTGGGGAATTACATCCACCCCCTAACTTGTCCATAAAAGACCTTTCAAAAAAAGTACATTTCTCAGTCTTTACATGATTTATCTTTGAGATAATAGCTTCTAACTCATAACAATTAGAATTTGTTTCAATTGCAATTGCTCCTTGCCCTGGAGCACTTAACATTATATTATTATTGAGATATTCTGTTATATATTTTTCAAGACCTAATCTTTCAATACCCGCAGCAGCCATAATAAGTCCATCATACTCTCCATTTTGCATCTTAGTAATTCTTGTATCAACATTACCCCTTATATCGATTACATTTAGATTTGGATTCAAATGTAAAAGTTGAGCTTTCCTTCTTAAGGATGAAGTTCCAATCACTTCATTTTCTGAAAATTCATGAAGTTTTTTTTTATTTCTACTTAAAAAAACATCATAGTGATTGCCTCTTTTTAAAATTGCTGAAGTTTTTATTTTTTCATTTTCCTCTACAGGTAAGTCTTTGAGACTATGAACTGCTATATCTATTTTACCTTCAATTAAGGCATCTTGAATTTCTTTAACAAAAAAACCTTTATCTAGATTTCTGTCTAAATTCTGGTCTTGAATTTTATCGCCTTTTGTCTTGATCTTAACTATAGAATATTTAATATTTGGAAAAATTTCAGTTAGTTTTTCCTTGACTAGGTTTGCCTGATACATTGCTAGATTACTTGATCTTGTTCCTATTTTTATTGAATTAATCATCAAGAAAAATTTTATTAATTATACCAATAGCATTCTCGTCTTTTCCATTATTGCTTGCTTCTTTAATTTTCCTAATCAGGTTATCTGAAAACTTTTCATAAACCTTATTTAACTTTTTATTTAAACCAGAAGAATCAAACTTTGAATTGGAACAATCACAATTAGATGATTTAACGTTATCAATTGTCTCATCAATTACAATCTCTTTAATTTGCTTTTTAAGTGATAGTATGGAAGGTCTTAACTGTCTTGAATTTGTCCAATCATCAAAGTCTTGAAGGAAGTCATCAATATATCTTTCTGCTTTAACAATTTCACTTCTTCTTTTTTTATAATTAAGGTTTACAATATCCTTTAAATTATCTACGTTTACTATTTTAATTCCTGGAATTTCATAACATTCGCTAGTAATATTTCTAGGTACAGATAAATCAACTATTAATAGATCTTTATTAGAGTTTTCTTGTATTCTAGTTAACTCATCTGAAGTAATAATTGGATCTTTTGATGATGTGGAAAAAATAGCAATATCAGTATTCTCTAATTCTTTTTTAAAATCATTAAATTTTACAGCTTCTAGATTCATTGATTTGGCAAATTTTACAGCTTTTTTGTGCGTTCTATTTGTAATCCTTATGTCAGTGTAATTCTTTTGATGAAGATGTTTAATAGATAATTTAGATGTTTCACCAAGTCCAATACACAAGAACTTAGGCGATTTAATTTTAGTTAGTTTATTGATCTTCTCTACAGCAGCATAGCTAACTGATACGGCTCCTTTATCAATTCTAGTATTTGTTCTTATATACTTACCAGTTTCAAGTGATTTTTGAACCATTCTGTTTAGTATAGGCCCTAACATATCATGCTTTGTAGCAAAATCATATGCATTTTTTAGTTGTTCTACAATTTGAAACTCTCCTATTATCATTGACTCAAGTCCAGAGGAAAGTCTAAATAGGTGTTCCGATACACTATAGGGACCTGTAATTTTTACAAGAAATGGAGAAAGACTTTCTTTAAAGTTTCTATATTCTGAAAGCTCTTTTACAATACTGTGGATAAATTTTTTCTCCTCACCTAGATGATTTTCAAACTCAAAATATATTTCAGTTCGATTACATGTGGAGATTAGCATTAGTCCTTCAACTCCAACATTTTTTTTCAGCAGATTATGAAAAGCAAGTTTATCCTTATCATCAAAATAAAACTTTTCTCGTAACTCAATTGGAGCTACTTTGTAATTTAAACTTATTAAACCAACCACCTAGTAAATTTGTGCAAATTTAAATTTTAGATTGAGACAAATAATAACGCTTAAGGTTCAAAAAGTATTGCCATAAGTTCCTAGGGTTAATATAGACTTATTCTAAATAATATTTTTAAAATATCGTTATAGGTTCATAAGATTTTCTTATTCTATAACTCTTGACTTTAAATCATCTTTTAAGACAGGGCATGAGTCATATTTACCAAAAAATTTATACCTGGTAAATGCTACGATATCATAAACAATGTTTGATATAAAGGTTGGTAGTATAAGTATTAAGACTCTTATTAGAAAAAGCATTTTTACTTTTCTCAAGATGTAAAAAACTGCTTTGCTCTTTTGTAATATAGTACCATCTTTTTTTATGACCGCAACAGAATCAACTTTCAGTACATCAGGGTAGTGAGTTTTTGTGAAATTACTCTGTAAACTCGTCACACTAAAATGTTCATCTTTATCTTTATCAAGAATCAATCGAATAAAGAAATTACAAAGTACACATATGCCATCGTAAATTATTATTTCAGTTCTCATATCCTGTTTACAGTATTATTTGCAAAGTTAAATAAGTATTTCTAGGTGGAGAAGGAATAATTCCTGGTCCAGGATATCCAGTTGCTCTTCTTGTGAAATAAATTTCATCAAATATATTATTTATTCCAGCTTCTAACTTTAAATTTGAAAATTTATATGATAAGGCTAAATCAGATATTTCATAAGATGAAATTTCACCAATTACACCACTTAAGTTTCCACTAACTGCGTTTGAAGAGTCTGTAAATTGTCTAGATAAATATGAATATTGAAAATTAAGAGCAAAATTTTTATATCCAAATTTTAATCCTGTTTTAAAATTATTCTTAGGAACAAACTCTACTTCTTTTCCAGTTATTCCTATTTCATCTGATTTTAGATATTTTGATTCAATATATGAGTAGTTCATAAATATATTGAAATCGATGAATTCATTATTAAATAGAATTCTATTTAAGTCAAAATCAAATAAAGATTCAATACCTATTATTTGAGCATTACCAACATTTCCTCTTTCGCTTTTAACACTTCCATCATTATATGCTCTTTGTATAAATCCAATTCTATCTTTATAAATTAATGCAAATATACTCGAGTCGAAAGAAACCATTTTTTTATAATTTCCCCTCAGTCCTAAATCAAATGTGTAGCCTTTTTCATCGTCAATGTTAGGATTAATTGCATAAGCTGGATTAATTATACTTATATCTGCAAAAGTTACAGACCTGAAATTTTGACTAAAATTAGTATATACTTCAGTATTGTTTTTCTTATAACTGATTCCTAACCCCAAAAGCAAAAAGTTTCTTTTTTTTGAGTCCGATTCTTCAAACACCTCGTTATAAATAGTATTTCCTGCAGCATCTAAATTAATTCTTCTATAGTATCCATCAAGGTTAGTATTAATATTTTCAAATCTAAACCCAGGGGTAATTGAAAAATTTTCACTTAAGTAAAAAATATTTTCTCCAAATAAGGCCAGATTAAAATTTGGATAACTATAATCAGATTGATTTACATAATTTGGAAAGTTTAGATAGTCAAAATCAAAATTTGCATCTTTTGATGCACTTCCTGGACCTTGAGTGCTTTCAGAAAAGGAATTATAATATTTTGCTCCTAATAGTAAATAAGATTTTTTATTTAATACAGTATAATTATTTATGTATCTAGTTTCAAAACCGAAATTTCTAAATCTACCTTTTATAAGATCTCTTTCATCACCAAAATCAATTTGATCGACTCTATTAGTCCTAAACCCTAGTGCATTTCTTGTTGCATCTAATCCAAAAAAACTGAAGCTGAAATTTGAATTTGGAGAAATTTCATAAAGGTATTTTAAATTATACAAGAACCACTTCACTTCAAACCAGTTTCTCTCTCTGTTACTTTGGTAAGGAGCTATTTCAAACATTCTGTCTGACAGTCCACCTGCTTGATGAGCAAGATATTCTAAATAAGTAATTTCAGTGGTTAGCTTTGATCTATCAGAAAGGTTAAAATTTAAACTTTGAAAAGTATTAATGGATTTAAAATCTGAATTAGGTCTAAATCCGTCACCAATTTTATAATTTACATATCCATAATATCCAAGATTCTCATTAGAGGAACTAATACTAGTAAAGTTTGTATATAGATTATTTGAACCAACAGTATTTCTTGTAATTAGCTCAAATCTATCGTCTGGTTTTGGTCCTTTCAATTTAAAGTTTATTAGTCCTCCAAATTGGGTGCCGTATTGAAGAGATGCAGCACCTCTTAATATTTGAATTTCTTCGAGTCCTTCAGGTGGTGGGGTATAATAGCTCTCTGGATATCCGAGTGCATCTGCACTTATATCATAATTATTCTGTCTAGTATTAAAGTTTGCAGTTCTATTAGGATTTAGTCCTCTTCCTCCAATATTTAGTTGAAGTCCAGCATCATCATTTTGATATATGTTAAGGCCTGGTATTTGATTATAGATTTGGCGTGCATTATTTGACGCTAAATTTGCCATAGAGACATCAAGTAGTATTACCTCGTTTTTTTTACCAGCATATATTCTTGTCCCAACTACATCTTCCATTCTTTTAATTTGAAAAATTCTTTTCAAATTTGCTCTAACTATAACCTCGCTTAGTTCCTCTATTTTTGGAATTAATTTAACTTCAATTAATTCCGCACTATCACTATAAAAATCTGATATAAGGTTATAGCCTTCAAGAAAAAAAACTATTTCAGACTCCGGATTAGTTAAAATAATTTCAAAAGACCCTTTATTGTCAGAGTAAGATATTTGATTTGTGTCAGAATTAAATACAGTAACATTTTCTAATGGTAGACCTGAGTTATTGTCTAAAATTATTCCAGTTAATTGATCCTGAGGATACAATAAGTTAAAAATTGAAAAAATAAATATGCTAAAAACCTTTAATCTCATCATCTAAATTTGTAATCCATTTTTTATTTGTAAATCCTTTTTTCTCTTTCATCAAATTAATACTTGGATCAATAAATCTTTTACTCGGCCTTCCATTTAAAGTCACAAAACTTTCTGCATAAACTTCAACATCATTGAATCCATTATTATTATAATGTTCACCTAAATAGTGGGCGTACTCTAAAATAAAATCAGGTTGAAAGCTCATTTGTCGTTCTTGAAACTCAGTTAAAAAATCACTATTTATAACATAAAAAGATTCAGATGTTTCACTATCAACTATTTTAAATTCTGTAAAACCTTTCTTTTCGATTAGCATAACTCTCCATGAAAATCTGTAGCCTTGCTCTTTCCAAAACAGCTCTCCGGGATATAGAAAATATCTAAAAGGGAGTAGCAACTGTAACGAAAAGAAAATAGCTAAGGATATTTGAATAATCTTCTCCCTCTTAAATTCATAAATTTCAATTTTTTTGATTTTATTCAGGAATTTTTTAAATGGAGATAATATCTTATTTAAAATCTGCTTATGGGTTTCTTGATCAAAGAATATTATAGAGCATGTGATCATTATGTATGGAAACATTCCAATTGCTGGAAATAGAATTGCTGTCATTATATGAAAGCTTAAAACTAGGAAGAATCCAAAAGCTCTTGTTCGTCTATTTAATAAAATAAATGCAATTAACAAATCGTACAACATACCAGCCCAGCTAAAAAAGATATGTACCCAAGTCATTTGAAATAATGTATTCCCTATAACTGGTATATCATATTTTGAAGTTAGCCATATCTTTAGGGGTTGAGCATCAATAAGCCAGTCTGAATTAATTTTGGCAACACCTGCATAGAAGTACACAATACAAATAATCAATTTTAATGAATCAACATTCCATTTAGGAATTGATTTATAATATTTTTTTTTAACAAAACTATCAACTGAGTAACTTGCATTGGCAGGAAAAAAAATCATTAAGAAACTTATAAGGCTAACTAAATAGTAATGATTTAGATAAGTTGTCTTATCCATTAACTCGATATATGTAAAGCTTAAAAAGAGTAAAATTATAGATAGTCTATACTTATACCCAATAGCAACTAAAAAAGAAGAAACTGCACAGACTAGAAAAATTATATATGTGTAATCACCTATTGGTTTAATCCATTCAAAACCATAGTATGAAAAATGAAATGAAGGTTCAATATAAAGGGTCTCAATCCATCCTTTAAAAAAAATTCTTATTATGCTATATAGCATTAAAAAACCAAAGCCTAGACGGAAAATTGCTAGGCTTGATGAGTCTTGTTTTTTATTTAAATATCTCGAAATATTCAATATAGTATTTAATTAATCACCGTCGGCATCTGTATAATCAACTGCAACATTAAAGTTTGAAAGCATATCTGTCTTCAGGTTTACTACTATGGTTTGAAGTGCATCAAAAGCAAGTAGCATTAATGTATTGTTGTTGTTTATTTGATCTATAAAATTTTCATCCAGTCCATTGATGGTCTCTAAGGCATTATTAAGTTTTGTTTGAACTGATGTGCCAATATCAGTTTCTAAATAATCTAAATAAGTTTTGTAGCTAGGTCCTGATTGCCCGTCAGAACCTTGACCCATAAATAATTCTTCAGCTCCTTTTCTGGCTTCTAATGCAAGTGTTTTTGATAGATTGCCAAATGAGTTTTTTGAATAATAATATGCTTCAATTCTATCAGGTAAAGGTAGAGAGGAGAATCTTCCCGCAGGGATACCAATTTTATTTGTTCTTAATCCTTTTTCAAAATAGTATACAAAGTCATTTACCATCATATTAAAAGCTGATGTTGCAGTATTTTCAAAAGAGGAATTAAAAGTGTCTTTATATGTTGCCCAATCATC
>CEVZ01068047.1_pt1 | contig 10546 bp, 5 predicted proteins | sample 361371 | NCBI WGS metagenome assembly CEVZ01 (sample SAMEA2620217, study PRJEB7988) | marine metagenome | isolation source: saline water (ENVO:00002010), including
GGAGGTATGGCAGGTGGTATAGCAGGTGAATGGTTAGCAATGAAGATTGCTAAGGTGTTAGCAGCAACTCCATTAGCGGATATTGATGATCCTATTATGGGACCTAAGGATATAGAAGAGGGTAGACCTGCAAGAAAATTAGTAAGGGATCCTGATGGATTAGTGGATCATATGGTAAAAGGTGCTTCTGTTAGGTTGGAGGGTGACGATATCCAATCTTCTGATACTGGAAACAAAGCAGAAGGATTGGATACTAAACCTTCTTATGGTAGTGATGGTACGGTGGTCGTTGAGAATACCACTACATATATACAGCTAGTAGAAGTATAATAAAATAGATGGCAGTAAAGGAATCCTTAAAATTTAATTGGTTTGAGATTAAATCTAATATCAACCCTGAAGAGACAATAGATCTCAGGGCAGGTACTGCTCGTATTGAATATAGGGAAAGTGTTTTTTCTCCATATATTGAAGTGACTGGTTATTTGGCTGATACTGGTAATACTGTGCCTGATAAAGATGAGGATGGGGAGTCTGTTGGTTTATTGGACGGTGAATTTGGTACAGGAACGGAAGAAGTAGTATTTGAAATAGAAGATATGAAAGGTAATAAGGTTAGTTTAGCAAATGAGGATGGTTTAGATCTAAGATTAGCGAGTGTAACTGCTTCTAAACAATCTTTTCAGAATCAAACTTTTATTATAACTGCTGTAGGTAAAGAAGCATTTGATAATACTCTTGTTAGGAATAGGTGTAGGAGACAATATAGTGGAAAGATATCTGAACTTGTGAACACTGTCTTTAAGGGAGATTTAAACTCAGCGAATAGGATAGATATTGATCCCACGAGTAATGAGTATCATGAATGGGGTAATGAAAGATATCCCTTTGATATGATTCTAGATCTTCAAAAACTTGCTATTCCTGAGTCAGTACAAACCTCAGAGGGTAAGAGTCCTACAGGAAAAATTGCAGGATATCTTTTTTGGCAAACTTCAACGGGATTTCATTTTAAATCTCTTGATAAATTATTTGATATGAAGGATAAAGAAATTAAAACATTTGTTGAAAATAAAAAGGCTTCAGCAGATGAAGAACTTCCTTTAATTTCTCCTTTAAATGGAGATGGTGGTCCTGTTCCTGCTGATGGTAAAATTTTATTTTCCTATAATCAAAGAAGTGTTAATGCTCTAGCAGAATTTGAATCATCTGCTAGAGGAACGGCATTGGAAGTTTATAATCCAAATTTGCCACCAGAAGAACAATATACATTCAATCCCCTTGGTGTAGAAGTTGATGGGGAGGGTAAGAGTAAAGGTAATGGAGTTACTGCAGGGAGAACTTTGCCTGTATTGAATAAAGAATATAGAGGATCTGAGGTATTATTTGGTATTGAAAGAACTAGAGCATCGTTTAGTCCAGTAAAGGGACAACAAACTGTAGAGAAACAAGTAGAAGAGACAGGTGAACTTAATTTTGATGTACAGACTACTTTCCAACAGGCACATCAAAGTTATAGACAAAAGATGAATGTGTTTACTGAGGTTGTTATAGAGGCAGATTTAAGTTTACATGCAGGGGATCTGATTTATTGCGAATTCGAGGAAATGACTACAAAGAAAACCCAAACTGGAAGTAAGCGTCGGGATAGTGGTATATATATGATAGCGGATTTATGTCATTATGGTGACGGAACTAAGGCTTTTACTGGATTAAATCTAGTTAGAGATGCTTTCGGTGTTAAATCCCCCAATTCATGATATAATGAATAAGTACTTAGGAGGCCTAGTATGACTACTCCAAAACACGATTTAGAGCACGAAGTTTATCTTGATCCTAAAGATGGTAAAGAGCATATCAATCATGGTATGTTAGAGTATAGTGAGGCAGACCTTAAGGATGTTCATGCAGAGTATGATGAATATCATAAAGGTGATGTGATAGATACAAATGATGGTAAGATTAATGACTATCATACAAGACATGAAGATTCTCATTTAGAAGTCTATTGTGATAATCATCCAGACGCATTTGAGTGCAGAGTATACGACGAATAATAACTAATGGATACTCAACTTAAAAGATATGCAAGAAAACTAGTTGAGGAGCAACTGGGCCAGAGCAGACTGCAACTGGCTCAGATTGCTGATGATATAGGTTTTATTAAAACACAGCAAGAAAAGAAGTATAGCGAACCACAACCTTTTGCTGCGAAACCTTTTCTTACACGATTTAAGATAATGATTTGTGGGGTGCATCCAGCAGATGCTGACCCAGTTTCATTGCCTTGGGCTTATCCTCAATATACTTCTTCAGGATTAAGAGGGGAGTCGATTGGTATTCCTATTCTTCCTCGTGGTACTTTTGTATATGTAAGTAGAGATACTCAGACAGGGGAATACTTCATTGAAAGAATTGCTCCTAATATGAGTCCTGATCTTCCTTTAGAATCAGGAAGTCCTTATTCTGCAACCAGTGGATTTGATCCTACTACTACTGCTTATCCCGTTCCTGATACCAATGAGGGTAATTCTTTAGTATTAGGAAATGAAATATTTAATTTTTCAGGACCATCACTTTCTGATATGATGCAAAACTCTCCTAGAGAGGAAGCAAAGTGGCAATTTCCTACATTAGATGGTACGAAGAATACTGTAGGGGGGATGTCGGCAGCGATTGAGAATTCTATAAAAGATGTTGAGAGATTAAAAAAAGGTTTAATAGGGAATAATAGTATTCTTAGACAGAGTTTAGAGACTCTTGATAACGCAGAGAAATCAGTAGAAGCAATTTCTGCAGCATTGAAGAAGCAAGTGAAGTTGATAAGTGGTTATCTTAATACAATCATGAAGAAAGCACAGAAAAAAGTGCTTCGCATGATTAACCAGATGATGAATAAGATCACGGCAGCTGGTCCTTTGTCTGGTAAGTTTGCAAATAATGAATTAATAAACAAAGCAATTAAAGTTTCTTCTTGTGCTTTTAATTTAGCAATATCTGAAATGCCTAATATGGTTGGGCAGGGTTTAATGGGAATTGTTAATAAAGCAGTAAATACGACCAGTTGTTTAATAGAAAATTTTGTTTCTAATTTTGTTGGGCAGATTGTTGGTCAGTTGTCTGCATTGGTGGAAGGTGCTATTGGAACCATTTCTAATGTTATGGGGGGAGCAACCGATGTTTTAGGTTCTATTGGTGATGTTTTAAGTTCTATAATGAACATCTTAAATTGTGAAGTAACTCCTAAAGCAGGAGATCCTGTTGTTAAAGAATGGAATCTTTTAGATGGTGGTGCTCCTATAAAGATTACTTTAAATACGGATAATATATTTGAGAAAGCTAAAAAAGTAGGACAGACATTTAAAGATGCAACTAAGGTTCCTACTAACATCAGTAAGTATAAGTATAAATTTGATCCTTCACAGATTGCGGAAGATACTATGAAGGATTGTGGGGACATGGGCCCTGATCAATGTGGACCTCCTAGTGTTACCTTCTGGGGTGGAGAAGGTTCTGGAGCAAAAGGAAATCCTATAATAAGCACAGCAGAAGAAAACTTTGGTCAATTGATGGGTGTTGAGATAACTGAGAGTGGTAATTATACTGAATCACCTTTTGTTCATGTGTCTGATGAGTGTGGAGGTGGAAGAGGAGCAGTATTGGAAGCTATTTTAGGCCCTGTTGATGTAGATCCTAATGTTCAAGATTTTGTTGGTAATGTTGAAACTGGAAGTAATACAGTTGAGAATTATAATTTTGAACCTCTTATAGGTGGATTGGAACCATCTGACTTAATAGGAATGGAAGTAACCGTACTAGACACGGATATTCTTCCAGAAGGTACTGTTATTACTGATATTAAAAATGATACATTGGTTCTTAGTAATGAGTTTACTGCCACTGGAGGAATAACTAACGCAAACTTTAGAATAGTTGGCAATACTCCTCCACCTAGTGCAGGGATTACTACTTTTGATGTTTCTGTTAAGTATAACCGAAGGGATGATGAGATCATTAACTCCAAGTTTATGATTGATAATATGGTGCAGAGAAATTTATGTTCAGATGGATATACTTTAGAGAGAGGGAGGACATATGTTTTTGATCAGTCATCACCTTCTAATGGATTAATACTTAAAGTAGGTACTGATGAATTAGAATTGAGAAGGGGTGAAGACACAGAGGAAATTGATACATTTTGGTATGATGATGTTAGGATTCATCCTTTTAGGTTTTCAACAAAGGAGGATGGAATTCATAATTGTGATGATCCTATCACTACAATAGATGATCCAGACGAGTGGCCATTATCTAAAGATCGTTTGCCTGATGATGCATGGGTTCTCACCAGTTTGGATCAGGGATGGTCACCATTTCTACAGACTTATGGTAGGTATCCTCCCCGTTCTATTGCTGATCCTAATGTCAGAGGGGCGGTTTATGAAGGTATTTGGGAAGTTGATATTGAAGAACCAGGAACTTATACTTTTGAAATGCAAGCAGATAATGAAGGAACTATTACTTTTGATGGAATTTATATTGGAAAAACGGATCCTATTCCTAGTCTAGAAATAGAATCTATTGTAACAACAGAATCTAGAAACTCAACTCATGATATTAATTATGTTGGGTTACATCCTGATGGACTTCTTCGAGTAACTGACAAATATCTTGAGTTTGATGATAATCCTGGTAATGGATTTGATAGAAATGCTTCCCTTACTATTACTGGGGGAGATGCATCTTTTTCTGATGATGGGAGACAAATTACTGGAACTGGTCCTGTAAAACTTAAGTATGAATGGCTTGATAATCCTGGTAAATCTGGAAAGTCTCTTGACTCATTTACCATAGAGGATATAACGTGGACGCAGGGTAATACTATAAGTGGTGTTGACGAACAGACGGTTAACTTAGTTGATGTCGTTACTACCACTGATGTTAAAACCTATGGACAAGGACTCGATCTTAGAAATGGACCTCATAGAATTTCTAAATTTTTAGAAGTTGAAGTTATTAGAACTGGAAAGCATGATATTCTTGCTACTATACAAAATACTTGGCAGACCAGTGGAGTTGATAGTAAACCTGATTGGGCTGAAGACAATACAAATCCTGCTGCTTTAGCATGGGTATTGAGGAAAGGGTTTGCTCCTCCAAAAGGAACATCACCATCAGGTGAGATTATTAGAACTTCTAATGATCCTTTTAAAACCACAACAACTATTGGGGAACCTACTAATTGTGGAGTGGAATATACTGTTGGAGTAACTAAGGTAGGAGAAGCTGGTAAACCTAATGCTTATGTTGAGATTAAGGTTGCGGATGGTACAGAAGAAGATAAACCAAGAGCACCTGATACTTTATATTATTATTGTGAGAATCATCCTCAGATGGGAGGTAAAATTTGTATCATCGATCCACTATCCGATGATAATATGAGTTGTCGGAATGCTCAAGTGGAAGTTACTGGGGTGAATGATATAGGTAGTGTTATTGCAATTAGATTATTGAATCCTGGTACTGGATATCTGGAAGGAACCACTAATTTATTAACTAAAGGTGGAAGTGGAACTTCATTAACTTTTGATATTGTAAATTCAACTCAGGAAGGTAATATTACGGGAGTATCTGTTAGAAATGGAGGAAAAGGTTATTCAGTAGGAGACAAGATTACACCTATTTGTAATTTTGGAGGTAAGGTTATTCCTAAGACAGGTATTGGAGTTACTCAAGTACTGGTAAAAGAAACGGGGTGGGGATATAAACCTTGGCCTAATGGAGATTGGGGTGGAATGAATAGGACATGGGCTGATAGATGTCAAACAATTGTTCATCGTGGTAATGGGGATTGGGATACTCCTTATAATTACGGTGAGGTTGCTACTTTATACATTGGAGATTGTATTACATTACCTGCCCAACAAAAGGTGTGTATTGATCGGAATTTTAGTGAAGATATGATACCTGGATCTACCATTGTTAGAGAGCAAATATTACCCAAAGATATGACCGATATTGAATGGGGTGGATTGTTTAGTGATGGAATGGATGTAGTTTTTGTGGATCCAGGTACTAGGGCTTATGAGGATGCTATTCCTGATCCCAACAATCCTTATTATGTGAAAGATGTTACATATGTGGAAAGAATTGATGGAACTGATCCTGATTATCCTGCAGGAACAGCACAGTGGTGGTTCTATTTTGATGGAGAATATAAAGGAACTTTCATTCAGGATACTTTAAGTGATATACCACAGATAATAGAACCAAGAGAAGGTAAATCTGATCTAATATATCGAGTTGCTGGTTATCGAGAGGATGTATTCACTCAAGTAACTATAGATTATGATGAGTGGTATCATGTAGCATCGGAGTTAAGAAGAACTGATCCTGAAGCATGGGTTATAAATGATTCCCAAGGATGGTCTCCTTTCTTACAGAACTATGGAGTTTTTCCTTCAATTACTGAGGAATTGGGTAATACTCCTCAGACGGGAACATGGTCTGCTCTAATTAAGGAATCGGGTGATTATTATTTTGAGGTTCAGGCAGACAATCAAGGAAGTATTACTTTTGATGGTACATTCTTAGGATCAACTACGGTCTTTAAATCTCATAATGATTCTACATTTTTTGAAGTTAGTATTGAAGTTGATATAGATGAACAGGGTAATCCAATTCCTACTGCAAAAACAATAGAGGGTACTATTTTAAACGCATTCCAACCTGATGGTAGGAGGGGTTGGAAGAATAATCCTGGTGCATTAGCATGGGTTCTTAGGAAAGGTAGTAAACCTGATCGTCGTCAGATTACGGAAATAAGTACAGTACTTAGGGAAAGTCGTAATCAAGAGCATTCTATTGTTTTTCAAGGATTGAAACAACCAGGTGATGTTAGATGGGCAACTAACACTCTTCTTGAGTTTGATGATGATTCTGGTAATGGATTTGATATAAATGCGAAACTTGAAATTTTAAGTGGAGAGGCTGTTTTTGTAGAAAATGATGATGGTACGTGTGATAAAATCAAAGGAACAGGGGATATTACTATTAAGTATTCTTGGACTGATAATCCTAGAATAAGTGGTCAGGTTTTAGATTTTCTTACCATTGAAGATAAAACATGGGATCAAGGAGATTCTTATAGTGGATTTGTTACCGAAATAGTTACCTTAGTGGATATAGTTACTACAGAAGAGGTTGAAGTATCTAGTCAATCTTTTATAACGGTAGGTGGTGAAGGTGAGATTATTGCATCTTCCTTAGATCCTTTTCAAAATGATGAGGAAAGAGTTGCAAGTAATACTAAAACATTATTTGGAATTAATAAATTTACAAGTAAAGATACGGATGGCACTGGCTCAGATGAACCTGAATTTACTTGTGATAGGGATTATAACTATGCGAAGACCTTAGGATTTAGTGATTGTGATATTAGGAATTTCTTAGTGACCTCAGGTATGGCAGTTGATCAATGTATGCAAGATAAGTTAGATGATGAGGACTGGGGTGTATGTGATGATATGAGAGTTTTAGTTACTGCTCCTGATTGTCCTGAAAAAGGCAAGGAGTGTCCTCCAGGATATTATTTTGATAATGGTGTATGTAGACCTGATCCTTGTCCTCCAGGAGAACACTGGGATGCTCAACAACAGAGGTGTGTACCAGATGATTGTCCTACAGGATATGTGTGGGATTCTCAGCAAAATAAGTGTGTACCAATTGATGAGGATCCTTGCCCTCCAGGATATAAAAGAAATGAAGAGGGTAAATGTGAACCTATTGTTCCTACAACCTGTCCTCCAAGTGATACTTATAGAGTTATTGCTTGTTTAGAGTCTATCATTGTAGCAAATCCTGGTTTTGGTTATAATTGTTGTGAGGATACTGTGGTAATTGAACCTGCTAATGGTGCAGAGGCAATTATTGAAGAATGTGATGGGGGAATACTAAGTATTAGAGTAACTAAGTGTGGTGCAGGATTTAGAGAACTTCCTGAGGTTTACATAAATACTAAAAATGGTCTTAATGCTTTTCTTATTCCTGTTTTGAAATTTCATAAAGAAAATTTTAATGAATTTCCTGAGGGAACAAGTGTACTGCAGGTTATTGATTGTGTTGGGAATTCAGGCCCTAATGCGAGAACGAGGGTGACATAATGACACAAAGTTATTGGAAGCATCAGGAAAAAAAGTCTCCTCAAAATAAAGGGGAAACTAAATTCTATAAAAAGAATCAGTTTAATACTACTGAAGGTGGAACATATTATGGGCATACTAATGCCAATAATGCCAAGATGGCTGTCCAACTTCGTCGTATTTTTCCTTCTCCTTTTAAACGTGCTCAATACATAGGACTTCAACAAAATGGAGAACTTAACGGGAGTATTATTGTTAGTGCTCCTTCCACATTTCAAATTGCTTGTGGAGAAGCACCAGTTCAAGATGTAGCAGGTGTATGGTATGCAGAGAATGGGGATATTAATATTCATGCTCCTAAAGGGAGGGTAAGAATATCTGCCATGTCTATTGATCTTATTGCAACAGGTGATGGTAAGGAAACTGGATATGTTGGTATAAATGCTAATGAGAAGTTTAATGTAGAAGCTGGAACTATTGCATTCCAGTCTGATAATAATTTTGAGGTAGAAACTGAAAAAATGGAAGTTAATACTCCAGGAAAATGTGAATTTAATGTAGGAAGTTATAAATTAATTGAGGGTGGAGATTTCTTCACATTGCCTGGTTTGGGTAACATTACTTTTGATCAGTGGGCTAAAACAATGGCAAAAGTAATAGGAGCTACGAAATAATGGCTGAATTCGTAAACGAACATATAGGTAATCAATTACAAGTTTCCACAGGAGCTGCAGGAAACGAGGGGAGTCCTCTATTAGCAGAGAGAGATCCTCTTTGTTTGGGAATAGGACCAACTGCTATTCCAGGAACTATATTTGCTAGTGGTTCTGTTCTTGTTGGTAGTCCTATTTCATACCCTCTTCCAGCCAAACCTGAAGCAGCCTTGATGGTTGCACGACCTAATCCAGCAACTAATCCTAAAGCAAAAGCGGAGTCTATTTTTAAAGTTACAACTAAAGCTAATCTTCCAGCTACACCTATAGATGTGGTGCTTGGGGATCGTGGTATTGGACCTGTAGGAATACAAATTAGTTCTTTAATTATTGATATTCTTAATCTGACTGATATTGATATAGTTAGTCCTCGAACAAAACTAATAGGAGAGTTTACTCATATAGGGATGAAGATGCATACTGGACAATTGATTAGAACAGGTGCATGTAATGAAACGGGATATAAAGTTAGATCAGGTTTTTCTGTGGATTATGGTGCAAGAAAAGTTAGTTCTTTTGTGAAGGCTCCTATTTTTATTGGAAATGTAAGTCCATGTAGTGGTAAATCTAGTGGAGCAAAGTCATTTGATATTGAGCACCCATCTAAAGAAGGACATAGACTTAGGCATGTTTGTGTAGAAGGTCCTACATCTGATGTATATGTGAGAGGTAGACTTAAAGATAAGAATGTGATAGAATTACCTGAGTATTGGAAGGGTTTAGTTGATTCTGATAGTGTAACGGTACAATTACAACCCATTGGAGATAGACATTTTCATCTCAATATAGTGGAAGTTGATAACCAAAGAATAGTCGTAAAGGAAGCAGATGATAAACCAATTGATTGTTTTTATCATGTATATGGCGAAAGAAAAGACGTTGAAAAAAATATTCCTGAATATGAGGGAGAATCTCCAGCTGATTATCCAGGCGATCAATCCGATTATTCAATTGCTGGTTTTACTTATGATATTAGGGAGGAAGAGTAATGACATTATCATCTAAACTTTTTTCACAAGCAGGTGAAGATCTTCAAGGTGCATTAGAGGCTATTGATGGATTGCAGAGTAGAGTAGTTATCGTTGATAATGATAAACTTCCTTATGATCAGGGAATTGCTAAATTGGATAAGAATCTATTAGATCAATGTGATGATGTTAATAAATCCTTTAATGATGTTGAGACTGCTTATAATGACAGAATAGTAGGAGTATGTAAGACTGATATGTTCTGGAGAGTTACTCAGATTAATAGTTCTACTACTCCTTCTCAATATAGTCTTGTTTGTACTAAATTAACTGCAGGAGGATACCCTGCATTAACAAAGGGTGGAGTTGTTGGATTAGGAAGTACAGTTTCTTTTCTTCATCCTAATGGAACGGTAACGGATTTTCCATGTAATGATCGTATTCAAGAAGAATTAGGTATTGGGTTTGGATATACTTTTGGATTTGATCCTCGTAATTATTATGGCATAAAATATTATAATGAACCTTATTCAGATGATATTGGTAATACTTTCGTAGGGGGTTTTATCGGAACTATAACCCAAGGAGAGTCTACTTTAACCGTCATGCAACCAGTAGGAGCAGGTCTTTCTGAATTATTAAAAGTAGGTCAAATTATTGAAGCTAAAGATCTTAATGTTTTTTCTGGAACAACCAAAATTACTGGAATTACTACAGGATTCAC
>CEVZ01152345.1_pt1 | contig 10523 bp, 11 predicted proteins | sample 361371 | NCBI WGS metagenome assembly CEVZ01 (sample SAMEA2620217, study PRJEB7988) | marine metagenome | isolation source: saline water (ENVO:00002010), including
TATCAGAATTACATTTTTGGGATAAGTTATTTGGATTAACTTATGAACAAGCTAAAGAAAAATATTTAGGAGAAGTGGGAAGATGATGAATCAAGAACAAATAGATAATAACTGGAAAGACTTAATGTCAATAATTCATAAATACTTTGAAGGTGAACAGAAAAATAATATTTTAAATCTACATAGTGATTTTGAAGATGAATATAAAACTGCACCTGCTTCAGGTAGGCCAAATTATCACAATTGTTTTAAAGGTGGTTACCTTGATCATGTTTTACATGTTATTAAAAACTCATTAATAATTAAGAAACAATATGAATCTAATGGTGTTAAATTAATACATTCAGACTCTGATGTTGTATTAGCAGCTATGTTTCATGATTTAGGTAAACTTGGTGATGGACGACAACCATATTATAAATTTCAATCTGATGAGTGGAGAAGAAAAAAATTAAATGAATGGTATACTCACAACAAAGATTTAGAGTTTATGACAGTTCACGATAGAGCTTTGTGGATATTATCTAAATATAATATTGATGTCAATGAACATGTATATAAAGCTATATTATGTGCTGATGGATTATTTGACCCGGCAGCAGAAACTTATTTTAGATCTTATGTAGATACGAGACATGTTCTCGGTTCAATAGTACATTTCGGTGATTGGTTATCTACAATATGTGAAAAACAAACTTGGTTACAAAGTCAGGAACATATAATTCAAGATGAGGAAGGTGAAATAAAAAGAAAAAATTCTGATAAAGATATTCAAAATATGAAAAATAAATTTGATGAATTGTTTGGTAATAAATAATATGTGGTGGTTCTTTTTTATATTATTTTTATTAATTAGTATTTTTTCTTCTATTGCTTTATTTTATTCATTAAAAAGAATAAATCAATATGAAAATTATTTATATCAATTTCAACAAATTATAGAAATATCACATCAGAAATTAAAATCATTAGATAATAAAGGTTCTTTTGAATCGGATGATGAGGTAGGCTTTATGTTTCAACAGATGAAAGATATTCAAACTTTATTAAATGATTTATTAATAATAGAAAGTGATGAGGAGGGCAAAGATGGAGATAGTAATGGATAAGATAACTAAAAAACAAAAAATGTTATATATTAAAAATTTAAGAAAAAATGGATATAGAAAATTATCTAAAAGACAGAAATGGGAAAATTATACATTTGTTGAAATAATAGATACTGATTTTATATTTGTTAAAGATAGAAAAAAATCTTTATATTTTGGTGCTGATGTGGAAGATGCAATTATTAGATATAATGATAGTGATAATTATAGTTTAAGAAATCAACTATACTCACAAATTATACATCCTGCATTTGATAAACTTGCTGAAAATATAATTAATACATTTAAATTTACATACTTTGATTATGGATTTGAAGATGTAAAAAATGAAACTGTTTCTTTTCTCGTAATGAATATGCATAAATATAATCCATCTAAAGGCTATAAAGCATTTAGTTATTTTTCAGTAGTCGCTAAAAATTATTTAATACTACATAATAATAACAATTATAAAAAATTAAAAAGTCATAAAAACATAGATAGTACTTCAGTTTCAAATCAAAGCCAATTTTTATATGATCCAAATAAAGATGAAATGCAAGGATTTACTGAAGAATTAGTTGAATATCTTGAAGTATTTATTCCTAAAAATTTTAAAAAACAGAGAGATTTGTCAATAGCTTATTCTATATTAGAATTATTAAAAAACAAAGACACTGTTGAAAATTTTAATAAAAAAGCAATTTATTTACTAATAAGAGAAATGACAGGTTATAATACTTCACACATAACAAAAATTGTTAATGTTTTAAAAAAACAATACAAAGTATTACTTACAGAATATTATACTAAAGGTTCAATATTAAAAGATGATTTACATAAAAAATTTTTTAAGTAATGAATCCTAAAATATTCAAGTTAACAAAAACCTCAATTTATTTGAGGTTTTTTTTTATTTATAAGTAATTTTAACTATTTTTATATTTATATATGAATAAGTATATTTAGTACTTAGGAGGATTAAATATGAAATCAAAAGACGAAATATTTGAAGGTAAATCGTTTCAAGATTTAACTAAAGATATATATAAAAATACAACTGATAGACGAACACAGATAGATTTGTTAATATCAGAAATACACGGATTTATTCAAACTATAGATGATGTAGTTATGGTTGCACCTATTATTAAAGAATATATGGATGTAGCAGTTAAAAATGATGAACATCTTGTTAAGTTAGCGGGTGTGATACAAAGAATATTATCTAAATCATCTGGAAGTGATGAAGAATCATTTCTATTATCAGACTCGGAAAAAGAAGATTTAATAAACGCTTTACAGGAAGATGTAGATGATTTACAAAAAATAAATGATAAAGCTGAAATAGCAAAACAAAATTCAACTGGTATTATAGGGGATTAAATTATGTTTATAACATCAGTACCATCTAAGAAAGCTGGAGGAGCTCAAGCTCATGATTATAAAAGTTTATCTGATAATTTTAATTATGAAGCATTTGTACAATTTATACCAGGACATGTAGAAGAAGTTATTACTAGTAGACAACACCCATTGTGGGCAAAAATGGGTCAGAGTGATCAATTAATAAATGCAATAAAAGCTACACCACATCATTCTAGTATATTGACTGATAATATTTTTAAGTCAATGGCAGCTAAATGGTATAGGCCATTATTTAGGGGATTAGCTGATGTACCTACGAAAAGTGATCAAGTTTTACTATGTAATTTTGGTGGAATTGATTATTACATAGGTCCTTTAAATACTCAAAATAATGATGTTAAAAATATAGATCACTTATATCAAAACACATCAGCTAGAGAAATTAATGGAAAGACAATGTATGATGAGAATCCAGTTTTTCCAAAAATAAGTTTGAGACCTTTAGGAACACCTCAAGATCCTATAGATTTATTTGGTATGGGTATGCCTGGAGACAGAACTGGTAAAAATGCAAATGTTGATATGGCCAGATATTCAATAGGTGATAACTTAATAAAAGGTAGAATGGGTTCAAGTATAAGATTAGGTTCTAGAGGATCTTTACCAAATGTTATAATATCAGGTGGTAGAGATAGTACTAGTTATAGAGAATCTATATTTGATAATTCAATTTTTTCAATGACGAGTTTTGGTAGGCTTATAGATAATTTTGAAAATATTTCAAAGGCAGATAAAAATTTTTCATCTATTATACCCAGTAATAAACCAGCTGTACCTGGTTCTGATATAATTAGAAAAATACCATGGTTTGATAGTGCACACAAGCAAATATATATGTCATCTGATAAGATAACAATTGCTAGTAGAGGAGATAAGGGTGGAAACATTACACTTTCTTCAAGAGAAAATGTTTTAGTTGGTAGTAGATATAATACATTTATTTCTACAGGAGGTGCTACGATTATTGAATCAAAGAATATTTATTTAGGAGAAAAAGCTTTACCAGCTAGTGAAGGAGCATCCCCATCAGGAGAACCATTAGTTTTAGGTAACGAGTTAGTAGCTTTATTAGAAAAAATGATTGAACAGATAGGTAAGTTATTTGTAGGTGCTACGATAGGTGGAGTTTCTACAACAGTAGATGCATCTGGTTCACCTGGATGGGTACAATTACTACAAATGAAAAATCAAGTAAAAAATATAATAAGTGATCATCACTATATAGAAAAAAATTCAAGTGATAGAAAACCAAAAGAATAGTGGAGGCTATATGAAAAAGAAAACAAATGTAAGAACGATGATAAGAACAATAGTTAGAGAAGAAGTTGCGATGGCAATTCAAGAAGTCATAACTGAATTGAGACAACCAACACAACAAGTTTCTCAACCTAAGCCTAAAAATAAAATTGTTAAGAAGAAATCATTTACATCTAATTCAGTACTAAATGATGTATTAAATGAAACTGCTGGTGAAGAAGAGTGGAAAACAATGGGTGGTGGAACATACGATTCTGGTAGAGCTGGAGAAATTTTAGCATCATCATATGGTGACATGATGAATGGGAATGTAAAACCAAGTGGTGATCAAATGGTTGCTTCTATGGGTGTAAATCCAGAAAAAGTACCTGATGATGTAAAAAATGCTATAGGAAGAGACTATAGTGAATTAATGAAAAAAATAAATAAGGGTAAATAATGTCGACTTTAAAAGAATCGATAGAACAGGCTTTTAAAAAATCTGCTGGGATGTTACCAACAGATAATAATCCTAACATAGAACAATTATCTACTGATTTGGCTAAAGCTGTACAAGATTGGTTATTGAAACAAGAGTTTAGAATAGATGAGATGGAAATTCCATTAGATGTTGAAAAAATAACAACAAATGGACCAATAAAAAATAATGTAGCACCCGAAACATTAATGGGTCCTTATGGTCCTGTTATTAAGTTTTTAAAAGATGTAGCTTCATTTGCTGGGTTATCATCACAAGTTAGTAAGATAGAAGGTTTAATAATGAAAGCGTGTAAGAAAGTATCAGAAGGTGGATCTGAAACTCCAGCTTTAGATTTGAGAAAAACAGCGACAAAGGTTGGTAATCAACCAGCACTTCAAGTTGATGGTAATGCTGTGTTTTCATCAAACTCTTCACCCTCTCAAAAAAAACCATCAGGTGTAGCTAAAAAAACAAAAGTAAGATTATATCCGGGTGAAGTTAAAGATACCGGTGATTAATATAGGAGAAAATAATTGGCAATAACAATTCCCAATCCAAATTTAACTAAGACAGAATTATCTAAAAATGATAAAAAAATAGGTTTTAAATTACCTTTAGAATCCGGTACTACTCATGGTAATTTTGAATCTACAATTTTAACAATTGATGCTGTTAAAGAAGATATTATAAGTTTATTAAAAACTGAAAAAGGTGAGAGAGTTATGCAACCTAGATTGGGATTGGGTTTGAAAAAAAATCTTTTTGAAAATTTTACTCCAGAATTAAAGTTAACATTACAAGAGGATATAAAAGGAACATTTAAATTATGGTTACCATTTGTAAATTTAGTTGATTTAAAAATAAATCAAGATGATTTAAATCCAAATAAAGTAAATATATCAGTTACATTTTTTACAAACAATAACCCTAATAATTTAGAGTCTGTATCAGTACAAATATAATAGGAGAATAATAAATGCCAAATGTTTATAATATAGATAAAGATACGGTTAGAAATAAACCATCAGTTAATTATTTAAATAAAGATTTTTTATCAATAAAAACTGATTTAATACAATATGCAAAATCTTATTTTCCTAACACATATCAAGATTTTAATGAAACATCACCAGGAATGATGATGATGGAATTATCCGCATATGTTGGTGATATGATGTCTTTTTATATAGACCAACAATTTAAAGAAATGTTTTTAAATACTGCTACCGAAAGAAAAAATATATATCAACTGGCTAAATCTATGGGTTACAAACCAAAACCATCTAGTGCAGCATTTGTAAATCTATTGATTAGACAAAAAGTTGGTGTTGTAGGTAGTGGTCCTAATAAAACTCCTGATATGACAGAGGCATTAGTTTTGGATAGAGGTGTAATTGTAAAGTCTTCAGTAAATGATACTACATTTCAAACTTTAGATGTGTGTGATTTTAATCTTACAGGTTCAAACTTATTACCTTCAAATTTTGATAACGCTACCGGTGTACCAACAGAATATATTTTGGAACAATATGTACCTGCAGCTTCTGTTGAAACTAAAGTAACTACATTTAATTTAGATTCACCAACTCAATTTAGAAACTTAATTTTAAATGAAACTAATGTTTTAAGTATTGATAGTGTAGTTGATTCTAGTGGTAATAGATACTATGAAGTAGATTCGTTAGCTCAAGATAAGGTATATGATCAAACACATTGGACGGTTGACAGAAATAATGCTTATTCTGATGAAAATGGTGACAATATAGATTCTGCAGTACCTTATAAATTAAATGGTATGATGACTGTTAATAGAAGATTTGTTAGAGAAGTTAATTCTAATTTAACTACAAGTTTAATATTTGGTAATGGTATTTTGAGAAGTAACATTACTGAAGGTGATTCTTCATACTTGGAAGAGGTTTTTGATAATTCACAAGAATTAAATTCCTTATTAAAAGGAAACTTACCAGCTGATTTTGATCCTACAATATCTTATAGTTCACTTGGAGAAGCACCAGGTAATACAACTTTAACTGTTAAATATAAGGTTGGTGGTGGTGTAACATCTAATGTACCCGCAGGAACAATAAATAAAATTCTTTCATATAAATTATTAACTTCTGGACATACACTCAGTACAGAAGATACTTTAACTGTTTTAAACATAACACCAGCTGGTGGTGGTAAAGATGAAGAAACTGTAGAAGAAATACGACAACAAATTAAAGCGAACTTTAATTCACAAAACAGGGTTGTAACGAAATCAGATTATGAGGCTAGAATAAAATCTTTACCAGGTAGATTTGGTAGTATCGCAAAAGTTTTTATTAAACGTAAAGGTGTTGGTGAATTAAGTTCTGAATTTGATTTGTTTGATTTAAATAAAGATGAAAATAACGATGGTATTCCTGATACACCGGGAGAAACAGGAAATGTAGGTGGTGCAGCTGACCAACAAGCTTTTCAAACATTATTTTCTAATATATTATCTGCACCCGCAGATACTGATGTAACTATAAATCAACAACAAATAGATTTTTTAAATGATTTAACAACCTTTATAGGTTCAGTTGCAGGATTATCCGAAACAAACTTTTCAGGATTTAAAAATTTAGATATACATGTTTTATCATTTGATAATACTAAAAATTTAGTTGGATCTCCAGGATTATTAAAATCAAATTTAGTAACATATCTAAATAATTTTAAAACAATATCAGACGAATTTAATGTTACAGACGCTCATGTTATTAATTTTGGTGTTAAATTTAAAGTTCAAGCACATATGAATTACAATAGACAAGATATAAAATTAAAATGTATAGATGAATTAAAAAAATATTTTGATATTTCAAACATGGAAATAAACAAACCAATAAATATATCCGATATTAAAAATTTATTATATTCTATTGAAGGTGTTAAATTATGTGATTATGTAAAAATTTCTCAATTAGGAAATATATTAGGAATAAGTAGTAATCTATGGTATCCTGGTGGTAACCCACCAAATGGTGTATCTGGAGTAGGTAAGGATAATTATGGTTTTGCTTATAACTTTGAAGAATTTCAAGGTCCAGATTCAAATGGTATAATTAAACCTGCACATATAACAACACCAAGTATTTTTGAGTTAAAAAATCCAAATGATAATATAAAAGGAGTAGTGTCATAATGCATAAATTTATTTATTCACAAAAAGATTCATGGATTTCAGAAACAACATCATCACAAAATTATGGTAATGATGAAGTATTAGAAATTCAAAAATATTTTTATAAAGATACTGTAAAAGGTGCTTCTAGAGCTTTAGTTCAATTTAATTTAACTGATATATCTAAATCCATAAATTCTGGAGATATTAAATATCCAAAATTTTATTTAAAAATGTATTCAACAGAACCCTCATCCTTACCTGCATCATATACTTTGAAATCTTATTTAATATCTGGTTCTTGGGAAGAGGGAACTGGAAAATTAGGTTCAGATCCAATAGTAAGTGATGGTGTTACATGGACACATAAAGATTATAGGACACCTAGTTTATCTTGGTCATTGTATGATAATGATGGAACTGCAGGTACTAGAGTATCTAGTGGTAGTAGACCAGCACATTCTATATTTGAAAATGGTGGTGGAACATTTTATACTGGTAGTGGGTTCGAAGCTACTCAATCATTTAGTTATGAATCACCTGACATTAGAATGGATGTTACCGATTTGGTTCATAAATGGTTAAGTGGTTCAACATATGTTACTAATCCAGAACCTTTCCCAAATTCAGTTGCGAATGAAGGGTTAATAGTAAAATTTACAGGTAGTATGGAATCAACATCTTCTACTGATAGAGGTAATTTAAAATTTTTCTCAAGAAATACACACACAATATACCCACCAAAAATTGAAGTAGTATGGGATGATCATATAGGTCCACCTAATTATACGAGTAGTTTTACAGCTTTAGATATGACAGGAGAAGTGGATAACTATGTATATGTTAAAGGTTTAAGAGAGTCATATAAAGAAACCGAAACCGCCAAGTTTAGAGTGGGTGCAAGAAAAAAATATGTAGGTAGAACATTTTCAACATCAGTTCAAACAATTACTGGTTCTTTTATAGCCGAGGGAAGTGGTTCTTATTCTATAGTAGATATACATACAGGTGAAACTATAATTCCTTTTGGTGATTATTCACTTTTAAGTTTGGATAGTAGTAGTATGTACTTCAATCAAGATTTAAATTCATTTCAACCAAATAGAATTTATAAAATATTATTGAAGGTAAAGTATAACGATGGACAAGAAATTATATATGATGATGATTATGAATTTAAAATAGAGAGGTAAAGGGTTATGTTAACTAAAGAACAAATAGCAACATTACTATCGATAAAAACTTTACAAAGTGGTAGTTATGGTGATAAATTAAGAGAATATCAAGAAAGAATAGATGAACGAGGTAGACTACAGAAAGGTGTATCTGAAGATGATGCTGTAGTTACATATAAGAATGACCTCTTTGCAAATCCTGAAGATATACAAAATATATTAAGTGGACAGATAACTGAAAATGATTTAGAACAATTGACTAGTGGGATGGGAGCTCAGAACACTATTCAAACCTTAATAGATAATAATTTAATCCAACCACCTGACAATGTAAGTCAATTTCTAAACTTTGAATCAGGTTCACAGGGTATAGATCCGGTTAGAATACATGAAATATTATCAACAAAAATATATGAATTATTACCAGATCAAATAAGTAGACAATTACAAATAGATCAATTCGTTAGATTATTTTCTTCAATTATACCTCCTGAATTACCACCATATTGTACTCATTCTGATTTGCCTGATGTTTTACCTCCAGATACTATAATTTTAGATATAACAGGTGAATGTAATGATGGTTTAAAATATGAAGATTGGTTAATAAAATATGACATATCTTTTATTCAAGATGCTGGATACCCAGATGATGGATCTTATTTAACGAGGATTCAAGGGAATGTAAATGAACTTGGTTTAGGAGAAAATCAGGCTAATGAATATGGTGATGGAAATTATAATAAATCGATTCAATATCTTAGAGATGTTTTAAGTGGATATTTGAAGGATATAGACTTCGGTCCTCCATCAGAAATTTTAGATTCAAGACCAGAATATCAATTTACATCACAAGGTTATTTAGAAATTAGAAATATGAATCAAGCCGTTGTGGTGAAAAAAGGTGAAGGTGATGATGTGGGTGTGGGTAAAATGATAACCCTTGAATCAGGAGTAATGCCTCCGGGATATGATTTGATTGGTGAAGATATTTGGGCAGATACTTTGGGATATGATCCTGAAGGTTTTATTGATGGTATGCAAATACCTGAATATCTTTTAAAAGGATTCACATTGACTCAATGGATTAAATTTAAGGATAAAGTTAATGGTGGAACATTAATTAATTTTGGAAATCCATTATTACAAACTGAACCTCACGGATTTAGATTAGAAACTTTTACAATTGGAATGGATGATTATACCAATCCTGATGAAGACACATTTTTTATAGAAAATGATAGAGAAAGATTTGTTAGACTGACTGTTAGAGAAAAGGATTTAACAATTCGTGATTCCAATTCAGGTAAAACATTTTCAAATGGTTTTACAATGGATAGAGTTAATACATTTTCAGATGGAAATTTAGATAATGTTAATCCATTTCAATATACTAGATTACCAAAAGTTATGGATGAATGGTATTTTATCGTAGCAACTTATGATCCAACAATAGATGAAGAAGAAGCTTTAGGATATACAACTTATATAAATGATGAATATTATTGGTTGGGAAATAAAGAAACGGATGGAACTGTAGTGGCAAAATCAGGTTTTGGTTCAAGGTGTAAAGTTGAAATTATATCTCAAACTGATTTATTGCGAGCTCGTGGTTTTAAACCTATAGAAGATTCTTAAGGAGATACAAGTTATGTCCAATACTTGTAAATTAATCGGATTTCATAATAAAAAGCAAAATACATCCGGACATTTAGAATATAGTCCTGCAGATTATATGGATGCTAATTTATCTGGACCTTTTACATTAGAAAATGCTGAAGATTGGTTTAGTGAGGCTAAATCATCAGGATTTGATAATCAAAGTTACACTCAAGATTTGGGGTGGAGTAATCCATCTTGGGGATCTTTAGGTCCATACTATGGTAGAGTAGGTGGCGGCCCTCCAAAACTTAAACTTTCTAAAGAAACAATAATATATGATTTTGGTGATGATAGTGGTA
>CEVZ01102103.1_pt1 | contig 10517 bp, 10 predicted proteins | sample 361371 | NCBI WGS metagenome assembly CEVZ01 (sample SAMEA2620217, study PRJEB7988) | marine metagenome | isolation source: saline water (ENVO:00002010), including
CATTTTAGAAATTAATAATATTTTTTAAATGATAGTAATTAATTATATAATAATTGATTCTTCAATCTTTTTTCGATTTAATAAATAGAATTCCTTAAATAAATCAAACTCTTTTTCCTTACCCCTATCCTTTTTAGAATAAGATCCATTTTCATTTAAAATATAAGAATTACAATTATCTCTTAAATTATAATTCAATATTGTAATTGCTTCTTTTTTAATAAATTCTTCATTAATCTTAAAAAGAGATTCAATTCTTCTTTTAAAACTTCTAATCATTACATCAGCACTTCCAGAATAGATTATTGGATCACCAGAATTATGAAAATAATATAACCTACTATGCTCCAAATAATCTCCAACAATAGATAATACTTCTATATTTTCACTTACACCTTTTCTTCCTGGTCTCAAACAACAAATACCCCTTACAATAAGACAAATTTTTACACCACTATTGCTAGCTTCATATAACTTATTTATAACATCTTTATCCTGTAAAGAATTAATTTTTATACATACCTTAGACTCAATACCGGAAATAGCATTTTCTATTTCTCCTTGAATAAGTTCTAATATTTTATCTCTCATATATATTGGAGCTGTTATTAGATTCTCATAGTCATCTGGAATAGAATGTCCTGTAATTACATTAAAAAATTCTAACGCATCTTTAGTATACTTTTGATTTGAAGTCATTAAACTTAAATCAGTATATAATTTAGATGTTGTTTCATTATAATTACCAGTACCCATATGCGCATAATTCTTTACTTTTTTTCCTTCTCTTCTGACAATAAGTAAAAGCTTTGTATGTGTTTTTAATGACCCAATTCCATAAATTACATAACAACCTGCTTTTTCTAATTTATATCCATTGTTTAGATTATTCTCTTCATCAAACCTAGCCTTAACTTCAAAAAGAACAGATACGTGCTTTCCATTTTCAGCAGCTTTCAAAAGTGCATTAATTACACCTGAATTTTTTGCAGTTCTATATAAAGTAATTTTTATAGATAAAACATTTGGATCATCAGCTGCTTCATTTAAAAATTTGATTACTGGATCAAAAGAATTATAAGGATGATGTAAAAAAATGTCTCTATCTGATAAAATTTCAAAAATACTTTTTTCATTATCGCCCTCCATATCAATTGATTTTATTGGAGATGGGTATTCAGTTAATAATTCTGAAAATTCATTATATTCAATAATTTGGTTTAAGGAAGTAAAATCAAATATTGACTTAGATGATAATTTCATAATATTATAATCATCAATATTAAATCTATCTTTTAATGATTTTAATAAATAATCGTCAAACGTATTGCTAATTTCTATTCTAACTACCCTGCTAAATCTTCTGTCTTTAAGTTTTTGTTTTAATTCTTCTAAAAAGTTTGTTTCAATGTCCTCTGATTCTTCTAAAGTAAAATCTCCATTTCTAATAATTCTAAATAAACTTATACTTTCAATAATTACACTTCTAAAAAATTTATTAATATATTTTGAGATAATTTTTTCAATGGGTATAAAATAAATATTTTCTCCAATTTTATATTCAAAAAACCTTGGGATATTAACCGGAACTTGAATAAAAGAAATTTTTTTCTTTTTTGAAGAATCTTTAGTCTTTGTAACAACTCCAAAAATTAAAACCTTGTTCATCAAAATTGGAAAAGAATGGAGGTTATCAAAAACCATTGGAGTTAACATTGGAAATATGGTTTTTTTAAAATATTTTTTAGCTCTTTTTTTGCCCTCTTCATCTAAATCTTCTTCATCTCCAATAAAAATATTATTATCGTTTAACATAGAAACTATATTATCTGAAAAGTATGAATTATAGTCATTAAAGAATTTTGCAGACTCTTCTAAAAGATATTCCCTAAATGGATTTTCTCTCATCCCAGAGTAATCTATTCTTTTTTTATTGTTATCAATATAGTTATATAAGCTTCCTATTCTTATCTCGAAAAATTCATCAAAATTTGATGCAACAATAGAAAGAAATTTAAGTTTATCTAATACTCCACGATTCTCATCTTTTACTTGATCAAGAACCCTATAATTAAAATTTAGCCAACTTAAATCGCGACTAATTAGATTACTTTGATTTATGATATTAGAATTCATTAAAGATTTTCAAGAACAGACATTACTTCTTTAACATGTTTTCTTGATTCTTCCAATAATTCTTGTTCTTCAGAATTTAATTTTAGCTCAATAACTTTTTCTATCCCATTAGAACCTAAAATTACTGGAACACCCAAATAACAATCATCAATTCCATATTCACCTTCTAACTTAACACAAACTGGGAAAATTCTCTTTTGATTTTTGACAATTGACTCAACCATTTGAGCTGCTGCAGCCCCAGGAGCATACCATGCTGATGTACCCATTAATTTTACTAGCTCACCTCCTCCAAACTTCGTTCTTTCAATTATCTCATCCAACTTAGATTTATCAATCATTTCAGTAATCGGAATTCCTGATACGGTTGTATACCTAGGTAATGGAACCATTGTATCACCATGCCCCCCTAATAATAAAGCTTGAATATCCTTTGGAGAAATATTAAGTTCTTCAGCTATAAATGCTCTAAATCTAGCAGTATCTAATATTCCTGCCATACCCATAACTTTATTTCTTTTAAATTTTGAAGTAATGTGTGCTTGGTAAGTCATTACGTCCAATGGATTAGAAACAATTATAATAATTGTATTAGGAGAATATTTTATAATATTTTCTGTGACAGACTCAACTATTTTAGCATTTGTTCCAATTAAGTCATCTCTTGACATACCTGGCTTTCTTGGCAATCCAGAAGTAATTACAACTACATCAGAATCTTTGGTCAATTCATAATTATTTGTAGAACCAATAGTTCTTGTATCATAAAGATTTATAGGTGCTTTTTGAAATATATCAAGAGCCTTTCCTTCTGATAAACCTTCTTTTATATCAACAAGAATTACTTCATTACATACTTCTTTTTCTGATAAAACGTCAGCGCAAGTAGCTCCAACATTTCCAGCCCCAACAACTGTTACTTTCATAATTTTATATTTTTTTTGTAAAAGTAGATAATGAGAAATAAAGTTTTAATCTTAATTCAAATTATTTCAAATTCAATAACATTTTTTGTCATTTGATTTACTTTAAAATTCTCATTAACTTGTTTAGCCACTAACCAAATGATATTTTCATTAGAATCTACTATTACCAATTGATTCATTTTTTCAACAAATGACACTTTATTGTCTGATAAGAAGCTTGATATTTTTTTATTTCCCTTCATTCCTAACGGCACAAACTTTTCACCAGGCCTATAATTTCTTATCTCTAGTGGAAATTTAATTTTATCAAAGTCTAATTGAGCATTGCTTTTATCTTTATTCAATATAAAATTATTTGCAGGATACTTTAAAACAGAAAATTTTAACGAATTGATAGTAAAGTCCTCAATTTTATCAATTATATAAGATGTATTTATTTTATCGAACTTATTTAAAATATAAAATGATTTTCTATCATTAACTAAAATATATTTATCAGAATAAAATTTCTTGATATAATTAGATTTTAGTGACTTTATGAAAAGAGATATCTGATTATAGTTAAACCCAAAGTCAGATAAATAATCATATAATAAAATTTGATAATTTTCTATATCTTCCAAAAAACCTTTATCAACTTGAATGAAATTTTCATCCTTATTTTGGTATTTTAAAATAAATTTTTCAACAAGTCCACTAATAAATTTTTCAACTAATCCTATTCTTTTAGATGATTCTAAAATTGATTTTTTATATGAGGGATTAATATTTGAAATAATTGGAAGTAATTGGTTTCTTATAATATTTCTGGAATATTTATTTTCCAAATTGGATTTATCTTCTCTCCATCTTAAACTTTTATTTTTAGCATAATCAAGAATATCTTTTTTTTCTACATTAATTAATGGTCTAATTATATTATCGTAAGAATGAGGTATTCCAATTAATCCCTTATATCCAGTCGTTTTTAATAAATTAAAAATTATAGTTTCATAATTATCATCACTATGATGAGCAGTAACTAAATAATCTATAGAATTATCATTAATTAATTTCTTAAACCATTCGTATCTCAAATCTCTAGATGCCATTTGAATCGAGACTTTATTTGATTTTGAATACTTTTTAGTATGAAAAACCTTAGAGAAAAATTTGATTTTATTATCTAAACAAGTGTTTTTTACTAATAAAACATCTTTTTTTGAATCATTTCCCCTTAAACTAAAATCACAGGAACATACAGCAAAATTTAGTTTTGATTTTAAGAATAGAGAAAATAAAACCATAGAATCAACACCACCACTAACTGCTAACAAAAATTTTAATTTTGAGGAATTTAAATTATTGTCTTTAATAAATGATTTAAAATATTGCTCAACCTTATTCGTTTCCATTACACAAAAATAAGTATTTGAAAATTGAGTTATATAAATTAATTATCTATCTATTTTTACATTATGAAATTTAATTTTTATATCCTATTTTTTTTAAGTCTAATATCCATTAGTCTAATGGGACAGAAGAAAGAAAAAATAACATATAAAGCGGATGAATTAAAATTTCGGAGAATAGATAAAGAACCTGTAAGAAAGTTAATTGGTAATGTTATTTTTATTCAAGGTGACACTGAAATTAAATGTGATTCTGCAAATTTTTATAATAGAAAAAACACTCTAGAAGCTTATGGAAATATACTTATTACAAACTCAGACTCGTCAACTATAAATGCTCAACTATTAGTTTATGATGGTGAAACTAAAACTGCTAAACTTAGAAAAAACGTAATATATAAAAAGGAAAATGAACAAATTAAAACAAATAATCTTGATTATTTTATTAAAGAAAAAAAAGGATTCTTTTTTAATGATGGTGAATTAAAAGATGAAATTAATGTTCTAACTAGTAAAAATGGAATTTTTTATGGAAATCAAGATTTATCCATTTTTTATGTGGATGTTCAGTTATTAGGTGAAGATTATAAATTGTCAGCAGATTCAATGACCTATAATACAACAACAAAACAAGCTATCACATACGGATACACAGAAATTTTATCAGATGATAGTTTATACATTGAGTCACTTGGCGGTTCATTTACTCAAGATTCTAATAATTCTAAGTTGAACTCTAGTAAAATTGAGAGTAATGAGTACATATTAGAGGCTGATCTTATAAATTTTGATGAAAAAAACTCAATTTATTATGCTCAAAATAAAGTTAAATTAAAAATTAAAAAAACAGATTATTTTGTAATAGGAGATGAAGGTATTTATGATAGAGAAAATAACATAACAAAAATTTATGGAAATACTCTTCTCAAAAAAAATATAGTAGAAGATACTTTTTATCTATCATCAGATACAATTTTAGCAATAGATAATAAAAATGAAATGAATAAATTATTTGCCTATAATAATGTGAAATTTTATAAAAATAACTTTATAGGCAAAACAGATTCTATTGTATTTTTTATTAAAGATTCCTTATTAGAAATGTACAATGATCCAATAATTTGGAATAACAATAATCAAATTTCATCTGATACAATTAAATTTAAATTAATCTATGACAAAGTTGATGAAATGAATTTGATTAAAAATTCATTTATAATTTCTCCAGATACTCTTGGTAATTTTAATCAAATTAAAGGAAGAAATATGAAAGCTAATTTTTATGATAATGATTTCTTAAAAAGTATTGAGGTTTCAGGTAATGGAGAAACTATTTATTTTGGTCTAAATGAGGAAAATACAACTATAATTGGTCTTAATTACATAATTTGTAGTGATTTAAAATTGAATTTTAATAATAATGAAATTGAAAATATTATTTTTTATAAAAATCCAAAAGCTAAAATGATACCTCCTCATGAAATATCAGAATCAGATTTATATTTAAAATCGTTTAATTGGAGAAAAGAAGAAGCTCCAAAAATTCAAGATGTGGTTTTTTATTTTAGAAAAAAGATATATTTGCGCAATGATTAAATTTTCAAAATTTACTGTATCATTAATCTTACTTTTTATCCTATTTTCTTGCAGTGAATATAGGAAGGTATTAAAATCTGAAGGTTATGAAAAAAAACTAGAAGCTGCAATGAAATATTATGAAGATGAAGAATATTTTAAAGCAAGTACTCTGTTTAAAGACATTAAACCATTAGTGAAAGGAAGTGAGGAATCTGAAATTGTTGATTTTTATTTTGCTTATTGTCTATATAACCTAAAACAATACAATTTAAGTGCAAAATACTTTAAAGGTTTTATTGAACTTTTTTCAAGAAGTGATAAAGTAACTGAAGCTGAATATTTATATGCAATATCATTATATAAAGAATCTCCAAATTCTAATCTAGACCAGTCTAGTACAATTGAAGCTATATCTGCAATACAAAATTTTATAAATAAACATCCTTATTCTCAATATTCATTAGAAGCAAATAAAATAATTGATGAGCTTCAGGTGAAATTGGAAACAAAAAATTTTAATAATGCAAAACAGTATTATAAAACTAGGAACTATAAATCAGCAATTATTGCTTTAGATAATTTTAAAAATGATTTTCCTGACTCTTCTCTAAATGAAGAAGGTGGTTATTTAAAAATACTTTCTCAATACCTAATCTCAATTAATAGTTTTGAAGATTTGCAAGAAAAAAGATTTAAAGAAACTATAGATTATTATCTTAAATTTGTAGATAAATACCCTAATAGTCCTTTTTTACCAGAAGCAGAAAAAATGTATGTTGAAAGTTTGAATTTATTAACTAAATTTGCAGAGTAAAAATTTAAAATATGAAATTAAAATCTAAAATCACAAACTTAAATGTTGATGAAATAGCATCAAAAACTGGAAATATCTATAAATCAGTTAGAGTAATAGGGAAAAGAGCAAGACAATTATCAGCTAGTCAAAAAGAAGAGTTAAATGAAAAATTAGCTGAGTTTGCTTCTGATGTTGATAATTTAGAAGAAGTTTTTGAAAATAGAGAACAAATTGAAATTTCAAGATATTTTGAAAGATTACCAAAATCTACAACAGTTGCTTCTGAGGAATTAGTTAATGATGAATTATTTTTTAGAAATCCCGAAGAAGAAGAAGAAGAAGAAAATCTAAATTTAGATTAATATTTTAATTCTTAATGTTAAGAATATTAATCATAATTTCTTTCTTATTTATATCCAATAATTTATTTTCTCAAGAATTAAATTCTAAAGTTATAATTAATACTGATAAGCTTCAATCTTCTGAAGTTTTCATTTTTGAAGAAATGCAAAATTCTATTGAACAATTCTTGAATAATAATATATGGACTGAAGATAAATTTCAATCTGAAGAAAGAATAAATTGTAATTTTATTATAAATATTTTAAATGAGCCGTCTTCTAATCTATATGAAGCTACTGTACAAATTGTTTCATCACGGCCTATTTATAATTCATCATATGAAAGCATATTATTAAATCATGGAGATAGAGAATGGATATTCGAATATTTCCCTTCACAAAATTTAGAATTCTCTGAAAACAGTTTTAATGATAATTTAACATCTCTACTTTCTTTCTATGCATATTTGATAATTGGCATTGATTATGATTCTTTTGAAAAGTTAGGAGGAGAAGAATATTTTCAGAAAGCATGGAGAATTTTAAATGAATCTCAAAATTCTGGGTTCAAAGGATGGGATCAATTTGGCTCTAAGCAAAATAGGTATTGGTTATGTGAAAACTTTTTAAATCCAGAATTTAAAGATGTTAGAAATGCTTCATATGAATATCACTTAAATGGCTTAGATGTTTTTTACAGTAAACCCGAAGATTCTAGAGAAGTTATTTTAGAAATCATTAACATAATTAATACTATTAATTCAAAGAATTTTAATTCTACAATAATTACTCTTTTTATTAATTCTAAAGCAGATGAAATAACAAACATTTTTAAAGGAGCTTCGTTAGACCAAAAAAGAAATGCATTTAATATTATGAATGAATTGTCACCTTCAAAAAGTGATCTATTTAATAAAATTCTTCAGTAGAATGACAATCAAAGAAAAACTTATACCTACATTTTTAAGAAAATATGTTTTTTATTATAGAGAACATGGCTTTAAAAAAACTGTCAAAAAATTTGGGTGGAAACTATTTGCTATAATATTTCTATTTTATTTGATTAGAGACTCAATACTTTATATTATTATACCTTACTTTGTTCTTAAAGGGATTCTTTAATTTATAATTATGTTACTAAAAGGAAAAAAAGGAATTATATCAGGTGCATTAGATGAAAATTCTATAGCCTGGAAAATTGCTGAAAATTGTTACAATCAAGGAGCAAAATTTATATTAACCAATGCTCCAATAGCTTTAAGAATGGGTAAAATTAATGAACTAGCAGATAAATGTTCTACAAAAGTAATTCCAGCAGATTTAACTTCTATAGAAGATATAGAATCACTTTATGATCAGACATCAAATAATTTAGGAGGAAAAGTTGATTTTATCCTTCATTCAGTAGGTATGTCCCCTAATGTCAGAAAAAATAAAGAATATGGTGACCTAAACTATGATTGGATGATGAAAGCTTTAGATGTATCAGCTATATCTTTTCATAAAATGATGCAGATTGCTGAAAAAAAGAATATCTTAAATGATTGGTCCTCAATAGTAGGCTTATCATATATTGCTGCTCAAAGAACTTTTCCATTTTATTCTGATATGGCTGAAGCAAAATCACTATTAGAATCGATTACTAGGAGCTATGGATATAGACTAGGAAAAAAATCAAAGACTAGAGTAAACACAATTTCTCAATCACCAACTATTACTACTGCTGGTGCTGGTATTGAAGGATTTGATGCTTTTTTTAATTATGCAGAAAAAATGTCACCTCTAGGAAATGCAACAGCTGAAGAATGTGCAAATTATTGTGTTTTCCTTTTTTCTGATTTGAGTAAGAAAATTACTATGCAGAATTTATTTCATGATGGAGGATTTTCAAATACCGGTATCTCAGAAGAAATTATAGATCAATTTAAATAATAATGCTTCTTTACCCGAATGCTAAAATTAATATAGGTCTCAATATTGTTAATAGATTAAAAAGTGGATTTCATCAAATAGAATCTTGTTTTTGTCCAGTATCACTTTATGATATTATTGAAATTAAAGAGTTCAATCGGAATCACTTAAGTTTATCTGGGGGAAAAATTGATGGCAAAAAATCGAATAATATTGTTAATAAAGCAATAAATGTATTTAACTGTAATCAAAAATTTAAAGTTCATCTTCATAAAAATATTCCAATTGGCGCTGGTTTAGGAGGTGGTTCATCTGATGGATCTATAATATTAAAATTTCTTAATAAGAAACTAGAAAAATTTAGTGAAAAAGAATTATTATTCGAAGCAAATAAGTTAGGGAGTGACTGTCCTTTTTTTATTGAAAATAAAACTAAATATGTATCAGGAACAGGAAATATCTTTGAAGATATAACTCTTGATTTATCTCAAAATAAAATAATAATTATTAATCCTGAAATTTCAATCAATACTTCAGAAGCTTTCCAAAACATTTCACCTAGTAAACCAAAATATAACTTAAAAGAAATTCTTGAAAATGAAAATATAGAAAATTGGAATAATTATATTAAAAATGATTTTGAAGAATTTGCATTTTCTAAAATAAAAATTCTAAAAAAAATTAAAAGTAATCTTAAAAAATTAGGAGCAAAATACATAAGTCTTTCTGGAAGCGGTTCATGTATTTATGGTATTTTTAATAATAAGGATATTTCTGATTATGAAATAAAATTCAAAAATTATATTGTTGATTTTATAGCTTAAAAATGATTCCAACCTTTAGATTCCATATTAATTTCTTTGCCATCCTTTAATACTAAAACTTTTTTATTGCTTTCAGTGAAGTGTCCTAAAGGAGTAATTTCAATTCCATCCAATTTTAATTTTTCATAAACAGAAATTGGTAAAGAAAATAATAATTCATATTCTTCTCCACCATTTAGTGCTGCATCTAAATATTTAATATTTAATTCTTCAGATGTAGAAATAACTTCATCACTTATTGGTAATTTTTCTTCAAAAATCTTAAAACCTAAATTTGATGAATTAGATATATGAAATAATTCAGATGATAATCCATCAGAGATATCAATCATTGAATTAGGTTTAATTTTATTTGAATTAAAAAATTCTATTATATCTTTTCTTGCTTTTGGTCTAAGTTGTTTTTCAACTAAGTTTTTATATTTAGATAATGAGGGTTGAAATTTAGGATTTTTCAAAAAATTATTTTTCTCTCTTTGAAGTATAAGTAAACCTACATATGCTCGTCCTAAATCCCCAGAAACACAAATTAAATCTTCAGATATTGCTTCGTCTCTTTTAGAAATATCATCTTCCTCACTGTAACCTATTGCAGTACAAGAAATTGTTAAACC
>CEVZ01244503.1_pt1 | contig 10515 bp, 11 predicted proteins | sample 361371 | NCBI WGS metagenome assembly CEVZ01 (sample SAMEA2620217, study PRJEB7988) | marine metagenome | isolation source: saline water (ENVO:00002010), including
GCATCACCGTTGATTAGTTGTAACAAAAAACTAACGAACAACCCTGCAACTGTTGGTCCACCAGTAAGAGGAGTTCTTGTTAAAATCTCAAAAAATAATGAAATTCTAGTTAAGGGAAAAAACCTTATGCTGGGTTACTGGAATAATTCTTCACTTACTAAAAAAACTATTATAAATGGTTGGCTTCATACGGGAGATTTAGGTTTGATTGACGAACAAGGAAGAATAATTATTACAGGAAGAAAAAAAGATTTAATTGTTACATCCGGTGGGGATAATATTTCTGCACAGAGAATTGAAGGTTATTTGACAAGCTATAATGAAATCTCTCAAGCAATTATTTTCGGTGATGGCAAACCGTTTCTTATTTCATTAATAAAAATGAATGATAACTACACTGAAGTTGATCTAAAAAAAATAATTAAAAATTTAAATAAAAAACTTAATTCTATTGAAAAGATACGAAAATATATAATCCTAGATGAAGAACTCACATATGAAAAAGGATTTATGACCCAAACCATGAAAATTAAAAGAAAGAAGGTTTTCGAATATTTTAAAGATCAAATTAACGCACTCTATTAAATTTTGTAATATTTTTTATACCAAGAAATAAACTTGGGAGTTCCTTCCTTTATTTGAGTAGTAGGTTTAAACTTTAGGTCTCTTTTACTCTCTGAAATATCTGCAAAGGTTGATGGAACATCACCAGGTTGAAGAGGTAGTAATTTCTTTTTAGCTTTCATACCTAAATTCTTCTCAATTAATTTAATAAATTCTAGAAGCAACTCGGGATTACTATTTCCAAGATTGTAAACTGTGTGTAGACCCCTAGCTTTAGAGTTTATAGCTCCATTTATCCCAAGAATAATGTCATCAATATATGTGAAATCTCTCTTCATTTTCCCATAATTAAAAATATTTATTGGCTTCCCATTAAGAATATTTTTTGTGAATATAAATGTAGCCATATCTGGTCTACCCCACGGACCATAAACTGTAAAAAATCGAAGTCCAACAGACTTTATCTTGTAAAGTTGAGAATAATATTCAGCTATTAGCTCAGTTGATTTTTTCGAAGCTGCATAAAGTGATATTGGATTATCAACTCTGTGTTTAATTGAGAATGGTAAAATTTTATTGCCACCATAAACTGAAGAAGAACTAGCATATATAAACTTTTTAACTTTAAGCTTTCTTGCTAGTTCGAACATATTCACCTGTCCGAGAACATTTGATTGAATATAAACATATGGGTTTTCAAGCGAATGCCTTACACCCGCTTGAGCAGCTAAATTGATTACAACATCAATCTTTTTCCTTTGAAATGAATTTATAAGATTACGATCTTCAATTTTTTTTTTTACGAAGATAAATTTATTGTAATTCTTCAAGATTTTTAATCTTGATTTCTTAAGATTAACATCATAATAGTCATTAAGATCATCTACGCCGTAGACATTATGATTTCTTTTTAACAAAAAATCGCATAAGTGAAAGCCAATAAAACCTGAAGCACCAGTGACTAAGAAATTCATTTACTCAATAGGTTTTTGATATTTTTTTTTCCATTCAGAATAATCCATACCATAAATTTCTGATCTTACTTTCTCATAATCTAAGGAGATATCTTTTTTCTTAGCTTCCTCAACCATCCATTTTGAAAGACAATTCCTACAAAAACCAGCAAGATTCATAAGGTCAATATTTTGAAGGTCAGTATTCTTTTGAAGATGATCTACCAACCTTTTAAAAGTAGCTGCTTCTAAACTTTCTTTAATATCTTTATCAATCATTAATAAATACCTTAAAAATATCTTCAAATAACTTTACATATTTTTTAATTCCTTTTTCATTACAAATCAAATCGTTTCTTATTTCTATTGAAATATTTTCTAAAAATCCATTTTTAGAGTGCTTATCTAATGTGAAATTATAAAAAAAACCTGAATATGGATAATTTCTACCAAAATGGATTTTTTTTTCTTGTAACTTTTTCTGTATTCTTAATAAGAGGTTTAAATTAGAGTTATAAAGCAATCCAACTTCCACACCCCTATGAAAATTATTTATTTCCTTATTAAAAGAGTGAATCGCTATTAACCTAACATTTACGTATTTTTTTATTTTTCTCTTAACTAATTTATCTAAATTTGAATGATATGCTTTATAAAATTCTTTTATTCTTTTATTTTTCTCCTCAATTGATAATGAAAAGTTTCCTGGAATAATATTACCCCAAGAATTAGAGACAATTAGATCATCGTCATTTAAGTCTCTATTAGGATCTATAATAAGTCGCGAAAAATTTGAGAGAAAGCAACTTTGTTTTAAACGTCTACAAATTTCCAAACAGAATTCTTTAGCGCCAATGTCAAATGCAATATGGGATTCTAATAAGTTGCTGGACACCCCAAGTTTTTTAAAAGAATGTGGGATATAGTTTGATGCATGATCACAAATGAAAATAATATGACTTTTATTTTTTTTTTTATCAAATTCATTTATAGAAAACTTATTATTATTCATAATTTTAGATAACATTTTTATTTTAGTTAACTATAATAACAGATATCTAAGCTATGTTGAGGAAAAGAAATACAAAAATTATTGCAACTTTAGGACCTAGTTCCTCATCACCCTCAAAAATTCATTCTATATTTCAAGCCGGGGCAGATATTTTTAGACTTAATTTTAGTCATGGCTCACACGAAAATCACAGAAAAACAGTTTTTCATATTAGACAGTATGAAAAACGTCTGGGAAGACCAATTGCTATACTAGGTGATTTACAGGGACCAAAAATCCGAATAGGTATGTTTAAAAAAACGTATGAATTGTTAAAAAATAACCAAAGATTTATACTAGATTTAAGTCCAAAACTAGGTGATTGCAGTAGAGTTTTTCTTCCACACAAAGAAATTTTTAAATCAGTAAAAAAAAATAATAAAATTTTAATCGATGATGGAAAAATAATACTAAATATCGAAAAAGTTTCTTCTGAGCAAATTATTACGCAAGTGGTAAATGGAGGAAGAATCTCTAACAGGAAAGGCGTAAATATTCCTGAAAGTTTTATAAAAATGTCATCTCTTACACCAAAAGATCTTACAGATTTAAAATTGTGCTTAGATCTTAGTCTGGACTATATAGCATTATCGTTTGTCCAAAAAGCAAAGGATATTGTTGACTTAAAAAAATATGTAGGTAATCAGACTGGAATAATGGCAAAGTTTGAGAAACCAATGGCCATTAAAAAAATGGATGAAATCCTAAAACAATGTGATGCAGCAATGGTCGCTAGAGGTGATCTGGGGGTTGAAATGCCACCTGAGGAAGTGCCTATAATTCAAAAAAGAATTGTTCAATCATGCAGAGATTACGGTATTCCAGTTGTGGTTGCCACTCAAATGCTCGATTCAATGGTTAACTCTCCTTCGCCAACTAGGGCCGAAGCATCAGATGTCGCAACAGCAGTTTTTGATGCTGCTGATTGCTTGATGCTATCTGCAGAAACAGCATCTGGAAAATTTCCCGTAGAATCTGTTCAGATAATGGATAGGATTATCAGAGGTGTTGAAAGTGATATTTCCTACAGACAAATTTTAGAAAGTAAAAAAATAAAACTTGAAAAAACAACTTCTGATGCAATAAGTTCTGCAGCATCTCAAGTAGTAAAAACGGTTTCAGCAAAAGCAATATTTACATACACAAGATCTGGGGCTACCGCAAAAAGAGCAGCCCGTGAAAGGCCTACAGTTCCAATTATTGGTTTGTCGCCTGAGAGAATTACTGCAAGACAACTAGCTCTAATTTGGGGGGTTCACACAATTCATGCACTTGAACCTAAAAGTTTTTCAGGAATGATAGAAAATGCATGTGAACTAGCTAAAAAAGAAGGAATTGTTAAAAAAGGTGATTATGTTGTTATAACTGCCGGTGCTCCAATAGGAGTATCTGGTTCTACAAATAACTTAAGGATTGCAAAGATTAATTAACCTTGTCTGGCTTTAAACCTTGCGTCAGTTTTGTTGATTACATAGAGCCTGCCTTTTCTTTTAACAACTCTACAGTCACGATGACGTTGTTTAGCAGATTTTATTGATCTTAGAACTTTCATGTTAGTTGTAAAATAAATAATTCTAAAAATTTGTCAATTGGAGAAAATATATTAATATCTTTCAATGCTTGAACAATTAGTTAAGTTCTTAAATCTGATTATAAAATTCTCAGGAAAGTATGGTTCAATTTTAATAATATGTTTAATACTGTTAGTTTCAACTTCGGTGATTCTAAGGTATGTTTTTTCTGTTGGTTTTATTTGGTTACAAGATTTGTATATATGGGTTCACGCTATTTTCATTCTATTGGGTATAGCTTTTACTTTAAATGCTAACGGGCATGTCCGAATAGATTTATTATATCGATCAGTTACCGAAAACTTTAAAAAAAAAGTTAATTTATTAGGAGCCTTAATTTTTGGGCTACCCCTTAGTTTTATTTTAGTTTTTTATGGATTTGACTACTTTTATAGATCTTATCAACTTGGAGAAAGTTCCAAAGAAAGTGGAGGTTTGCCATATATTTTCATTCTAAAATTTTTTATTTTTGTATTGGGTATCTTATTATTTTTTGAATTATTAAGACAAATTTTAAATTTCATAAAAAAAAATGATTGATATTTTTACACACGAGTTTTTTTCTTTTTTACTTTTTTTTTTGTTGGCATTTTTTTTAATTGCTGGATACCCAGTAGCATTGACTTTATCTGGCACAGCTATTTTTGTTGCTATAATTGGATATTTTGTTGATTTATTTCCTCTGATTCTCTTAAAAGTCCTTCCAAATAGAGTTTTTGGAATTATAACTAATGAAACTTTAATAGCTGTGCCTTTATTCATTTTTATGGGTGTTATGTTAGAAAGGTCTGGGATTGCAAATGCACTACTAGAAAATATGTCAAGACTATGGGGAAATATTCGTGGTGGACTTGTTTTTTCTATTCTAATTGTTGGGGTATTAATGGCAGCATCAACAGGTATTGTTGGGGCCACCGTGGTAACAATGGGGATATTAAGCCTCCCTTTGATGCTTAAATGGAACTATAACAAAAAAATTTCAGCTGGGATTATATGCGCTAGTGGAACACTTGGGCAAATAATACCACCATCAATTGTTTTAGTTTTATTAGCTGATATTTTTCAAGGAGCTAATGAACAAGCATCTCAAATTTCTGGTAACCTTGCTCCCAATCCTGTTAGTAGTGTTGACCTCTTCGCAGGTGCTATTTTTCCAGGTTTCATTTTAGTTTTACTTTATAGTCTTTGGATATTAATTTGTACAATAATCAAACCAAGTAATTTCCCTATAATAGAAAAAAAAAATAGTAAAATTACTTTTAAAGAAATATTTAGTGTAATTTTGCCTCCAATAGTTCTTATAATACTTGTTTTAGGGTCAATTCTTTTTGGAATTGCAACCCCAACTGAATCTGCTTCATTAGGAGCACTTGGTGCATTACTAATTTCTATAACAAAGAAAAAATTAAACTTTGAAATTTTAAAATCTACATGTTTAGAAACTCTCAAAATTAATTCAATGGTATTTTTTATACTTATTGGGGCATCACTATTTTCTCTTGTTTTTCGTGGTTTTGGTGGAGACCTGATTGTTGAAGATTTTTTGACAGATATACCTGGAGCAAAAATAAACTCTTTAATTTTAGTTATGGTTACAATTTTTATTTTAGGTTTTTTCTTGGATTTTTTTCAAATTGTCTTTGTAATAGTTCCTATTGTAGGACCATCTCTTATTTCAATGGGTTATGATCCAATTTGGTTAGCATTAATGTTTGCTATAAACCTACAAACAAGTTTTCTAACCCCACCTTTTGGTTTTGCATTATTTTATCTCAGAGGAGTTGCCCCCAAAGAAATTAAAACAGCTGATATTTATTTTGGTGTGATACCGTTTATATTAATTCAAATTTTTTTATTAATTATTTTGTATAAATTTCCCTCAATAATTACATGGCTTCCAAATAAATTATAAATCTATTCTTGACTCTAAAAAGCTTTTTTCAGAATACTCTGACCAAAACATAAATAATTTTCTATATTCCGAAATACTCCTCAATATTTTCTTACCTAAATTATCTTTATTAGCATAATCAAAAACAACTTCACTAGATCTTTCATTTAAAGTTTTTAAAAGTTGTTTAGGATATTTTACGAAATTAACTTTAAATTCATCATTTAACTTTTTCATCGCAAAACTATTTCTAGCAAAGAATTCTGAAGCAATTGCCGAGTTAGATTTCATGCAGCATGTTTCAACTAATCTTTTTAGGTCATTATTAAGCTCATTCCAAGATTTGAGATTAATAAATGCTTCCAAACAAGTTCCAGGTTCATGCCATCCAGGGTAATAGTAATATTTACATACTTTGTGTAATCCCTTACCCAAATCAGCGGCTGGTCCAATCCATTCAGTTCCATCAATTGTTCCAGATGAAATAGCAGGAACGACATCAGGTCCAGGTAAAAGAACAACATTTGTTCCAAAACTTTTTAAGACTTCTCCACCTAAACCAGGCATTCTGAATTTTAATCCCTTAAAATCGGAGGGTAGTAAAATTTTTTTATTAAACCATCCACCCATTTGGTTGCCTGTATTTCCGGCGGGAAAAAATTTTAAATTGAATTGATTATAAATTTCGTCAGCGAGTTTTATACCATCTCCATTGTAAAACCAAGAACTCATTTCCTGGTAATTCATTCCAAACGGAATTCCGGAAAGAAGAGATATAGATGGAGATTTACCTGCCCAATAGTAAGGAGATCCAAACCCCATTTGACAAGTGCCACTTTGCACAACATCAAACGACTCAAATGCACTTACAAGTTCATTAGCATGAAAAAGCCTTATATTAAGTTCTCCATCAGAAATTCTTGTTATTTCCTCGCAAATTCTTGAAAAAGACCTCCCTAAAATTCCGGCTTTATCAAATGAAGATACAGCAACCCATGTATATTTTTTTTTGGACCTAACAACATTAGGAAAAAACAAAGTGCTTGCTAATGCAGTTCCAGCGAGACCAAGCTTTAGGGATTTTTTTAAAAAGTTTCTTTTCTTCATATTTTTTTAAACTTTGGTGGGCGGAACAGGGATCGAACCTGCGACCTATTGCGTGTCGAGCAATTGCTCTCCCAGCTGAGCTATCCGCCCGAATACATAAATATACAATTAAAACATTATACCAACAATAAAAAATGGCATATATATTGCTCTAATTTTCTATGTTTCAAATTATTAGAACTGGAATTGATGCCTCTAACAGAGATCTGGCTGTTATTTCTAATAACATTGCCAATGCTGGGACCAATGGTTTTAAAAGAAGTGAGGCTCAATTTGAAGATGTATTTATGAATCATCACGATATTTCTACAACTAAAGCTAAAGGTTTAGGTGTAAAAACTATTAAGCCAAGACAAAATTTTTCACAAGGTTCACTTCAGCAAACTAATGGAAGCCTAGACCTTGCAATTATGGGTGAGGGTTTTTTTGTTTTAGGTAATCCTATTGGAAGAGATACAGATGATCAGGATTTAAGTTTTTCACGGGATGGCTCTTTCCAATTAGATAGACTCGGAAATATAGTAACAACTGATGGTCTTCCATTACTTGGTGTGGGTCAATCACCTATCAATATTCCTTTTAAATCTTCAACTGATAATGGAGAAGCAATGTTAACTGAAGTATCAGTTAATAACGATGGAATTATTGAAGCAACTTATGGTTTAGATACTAGAGTAGAGGCTGGAAAAGTGATCCTTGCAGATTTTATCAATGAATTTGGACTAAAAAATATTGGTAGTTCTAGGTTTCAACAAACAAGCGAAAGTGGTATACCAACATTTGCTGCTCCAAAAGAGGAAACACTGGGAAAAATACAAGCAGGTTTTTTAGAAAAATCAAACACGGATATTACAGACGAAATTACTTTGATGCTTAGAACACAACAGGCATTTAATGGTTGCTCAAAAATTCTTCAATCAGAAATTGATGTTACAAAAAAATTATCTGCTAGATAATTGGTATATTCCATAGTATTGATTTAATTGACAGTTCCAATTTATCTTTTACATAAAGATAACCGTTATTATTAACCATCAAGTTATCTGAAGTTTCAAGGACTGCTCTAATTTTCCTTTTATTATCTTTATTCATCCCAAGAACATTTATTAACCTTTCTATTTTTTCAGAACTATAGAAAATATTCACATCCATAAGTGGTTGGTCAGTATGTACATAAAGGGAATCAATCTCTTTTTTGAGTTTTTTTGAAATTTTTAAATTACATCTTCCTCTAGAAATATTTTCAAAATTACAGTTAAGGTCTATTGAAAATGAATTTCTATAACTAATTTCAACACTATTAACAATTAATATTACTTTGCTTATTTTTCGCCAGGTAGTATTTTTATTATCAACTAATTTCATTCCTAAGCTTTTCAATTATTGATTTTTTAATTTGTGAGATTCTACCTGTACTTATTTCTAGAATCTCAGAGATTTCATAAATATTTAACTCTTCTACATAATAAAGTTGTGCAACCATAGCTTCTCTTTGGTTCAGAACCTTCAGCGCCTCTTTGATTTGATTTTTTAATTCTTTATCCTGAAGCTCCATCTCAGGGTTTTTAGATGAGCTTTGATATAAAATTGAATATTCATCATAAGCTTGGTCCAAACTTTGAATGTTATTAGCTTGAAAGGCTTTTTCCCAGTAATTGAATTCGTCAGGTTGAAGTTTCAACTTTTCAATTAATTCATCATTTGTAGGGTCTCGGCCCAAAGACTTAAGCAATTCTAGTTTAGCTCTCTCAAAATCTTGTTTTTTTTTTATAGTGGTTCGACATAAATTTGAATTTTTTCTTAAAAAATCTATTATTGACCCCCTTATTCTCAGTTGAGCATATTGTTGAAAAGATACCCCTTCTTTTGGAGAATATTTTTGGGCAGCTGACACGAGGCCTTCCATCCCCTGCTGAATTAAATCCTCTATTTCAACTACCTTTTGAACTCTTCCAAAAACTTGCCAAGCAATTTTTTTTACCAACTCTAGATTATCTTCAATTAATTGATTAATTGAAATTGAAGATTTTTCAGAGTAATAATTTGACATTTAGTTTTAAGCTCTTTTTTGTAATTTTGACAAAAAAGTTAAGCCACCCCACTGATTTGTTGGTGTTTCGTATATCCTTTTTGCAATTTTCAAAAAACTTTGTGAAATATCTGACTTTGGACTTTCTTGAACAATAGGAGTTCTATTAATTATTGATTTCCTAATTAACGCAGAATTTTTTATACATCCAACATAATGAAGGTTCACTTCTAAAAAATTTGTTGTAATTTTTTGAAATTTGGAAAAGAGTTCTTTTCCATCTTTTTCGTTATCAACTTGATTTACAACAATACAAAAATTTTTAAAAGATGATTTTGCATATATAGCCTTAAGAAGTGCATAAGAATCGACAAAACTTGTTGGCTCGCCAACTATAACAACAACAATCCTATCACAAGCCATTGCAAATACTAATGCATTATCCTCTGCTCCTGCTGGAATATCTACAACTAACTTTACATTTTTTTTATCTTTTAAGTGATTGTCTATTCCATTCAAAATTGAATATCTTTTTTTATTCTCAACATTAAGTAGATTACTTGAAGCTGTCCCACCTGAAATTAGTTGAATTCCACTTTTACAAGGAATAATAATCTCTGTAATACTTTTTTCTCCAGAAATGACATCTGATAAAGACAACCCTGGGTTTGTTCCTAATAAAACATGAGAGTTAGCCATACCAAGATCAGTATCAAGTAAAAAAATTTCAGAAGCTAACTTCTTAAGAGCAATTGAAAGATTAACTGCGATAGTAGTTTTTCCAACACCGCCTTTACCACTAGTTATTGCTAAAGAATCAGACATTTACAAAATTCTCTTTCATATATTTGGTAAGGGAATCCTCATTAGCCTCAATTATTGAATCAATAATAACTTTAGTGCCTGTTACAATACCTATTCTGGCATTATTTAGAGCTAATGCTGAGAATTCTTCTGCACCAACCCAACACTCGTCAAGCTTTGTTATTGCAACCATTGGTCTAATGTCAGAAGTTTTTTCACAAATACCTTTTATCATTTCAGAATTTGAACCACTTTGTATAGCTAATATAGAACAAAATTCAAATGACGGAAATGAATTTTTAATCTCTCTGATCTTTTGAATGCTGTAATTAATATCACCAGAAAAATCAAAGACGTTAATGTCTGAGTTTTCTTGACTATTTTCTAAAAAATTAAAAGATTTGTATTCTTTTATACTAAACCCTAAAACACGGCTATAAGACCTCAAAATGTCCGAATGCCCAGTGCTAGAGGACGAAACATCAACAAAGTTTATTTTTTTGGTTAGTTTTGCATCTGATAAAAAAGATGCAACCTTAGCTGCA
>CEVZ01225504.1_pt1 | contig 10508 bp, 4 predicted proteins | sample 361371 | NCBI WGS metagenome assembly CEVZ01 (sample SAMEA2620217, study PRJEB7988) | marine metagenome | isolation source: saline water (ENVO:00002010), including
GAAATAACACCAATCATAGTCATGACAACAACGAAATCCATATTAAAGATTAATAAACCAAGAAATACACCTATTGTACTTAATATTATAGAAGACATAATAATAAGAGGAGTAATGATTTTGTTAAACTGAGCAACTATTATTATAAATACTAAAAAGAGAGCAATCATAAATGCATTAGATAAAAATGCCATTTCTTCTTCTTGTTCTTGTTGTTCCCCACCAAATTTATAAGAATAACCATTCGGTAGAGGATAATTTTTTAGTACCATATCTATTTTAGAATTTACCTGTGTAGGATTATAACCTGAAATTACATTTGATGAAATAGTTATTACCTTATCTAAATCTTTTCTTTTAACAGAACTAAAAGTATTAGACATTTTCATAGATGCAAAAGAACTTATTGGAACTTGGTAAGTTCTACCATTTGATTGATTTCTAAAAGTAATATTCTTATTTAGAAGTGTATTTATATCGTACCTATATTCATCAGCTAATCTTAGTTGAATTTTATATTCATCTTCCCCTACTTTATACTTTGAAATTTCTTTTCCGAATAATGATGTTCTTAGTTCGTTAGCAAGCATACCTGTAGATAAACCATATCTCCTTAATCTATCTCTATCAAAGTCAATTAATAACTCAGGTTTTCTAGTAGATAGATCAAGACCAAGTTTCTCAATACCAGGAATATTTGAATCATTTATATATTTTCTCATATTTTCTACTTGGGAAATTAATTCTTCAAAATCAGGGCCCGTTACTTGAATACTAATCTCACCACCTACTGGTGGACCTTTTCTATCCTTACCATAAGTAATACTAACTCCAGGATACTTATTTATGTCATTTCTTAATTTTTCTAATACGTCGATAGTATTAATACCATTCCTTTTCTCAAACTCATAAAAATTGATATTGATTCTAGCTCTGTTAGGTGTATCTCTCATTCCTAGAGCAGATGGATCATTTTCATTTAATGTTCTTTGCCCAACATATGTTACAATGCTTTCAATAATACTTGAATATTCTGATGTAGATTTATTAACTTCATCTTCAATAATTTTAGCAAAATTATTAGTCTCTTCAATATCCGTTCCAACTGGTAATTCTAAAAATACATTTATATAGTTTGGTCTATTTTCAGGAAAAAATAACACTTTAGGAGGATAAATTTGAAGCAATTGAAATGTTCCTATCAGAAGAAAAATAGAAGCTAGTAAAACAAAATAAGGTCTTCTTCCTAATAAAAGATAAGAAAGAAATTTACTGTACCTATTCTCTAATTTTTTTAAATATGTTTCTCTAAATACCTTTGATAATGGAACAAAAACATAATAATTTGAAAGAATAAATAAAGAAATAAAAATTAAAATATTTCCAACCCAATAAACATTAAATAGAATAAAAGCAAAACCTATTATAGCTAAGATTACTACATTTCTAATATATTTTTTGAAGTCTTTCCCTTTATTATCCTCTATTTTCATAAGATATGAAATCATTACTGGATTAATAACAAGTGCTACAAAAAGGGAAGAAAGAAGAGTTACTATAATTCCAATTGGAAGATAACTCATAAATTTACCTGTAAGACCAGGCCAAAAGGCTAGAGGAACAAAAACAGCTAATGTAGTAGCAGTTGAAGTTATAATTGGGAGAGCAATTTCTCCAATTCCAAGTTTAGTTGCTTCAATTTTAGAATATCCTTTCTCTAAAAATCTATAAATATTTTCAGTAACTACTATTCCATTATCAACTAAAAGACCCAATGATATTACTAATGAAAATAATATCATCATATTAACAGTTATACCAAAAATTTGAAGAATAATAAATGAAATACACATAGAAAGAGGAATGGATAACCCTACAAAAAGTGCATTCCTGACTCCAAGAAAAAACATAAGCACAAGAACTACTAAAATAACACCACTAAAAATACTATTTTCTAGTGTACTAACTTGCTCTTTTGTGTTTTGGGATTGATTATTAACAATAATAATTTCAATATCATTTGGTACTAAAATCTTAATTTCATCAATAGCATTATTAACCTTATCATTTAAAAGAAGAAGATTTGTACCTGATCTTTTAGATACATCAACAGATACTACTGGCTTCCCCGATAATCTAGTATAACTCTCAATCTCTTTATATCCGAATCTTATATCAGCAACATCTTTTAGAAATACAATCTTATCATTTCTGTTTGAAATTATAACATTTTCAATGTCTTCAATTTCTTTAAATTCGCCAATTAATCTAACAGATCTCCTCATATCATTTTCTAATAAATTACCACCAGAAACAGATATGTTTTCAAATTTAACAGCATTTTCAATATCTGCAAAAGATAAATTTCTAGCTTCTAAAGCAAAAGGATTTACCATAATAGCAATTTCTTTTTCTTCAACTCCAGCAATTTCCACTTTAGAAACATCTGAAATTTTTTCTAATTCATCTTTTAATATTTCACCATAAGACTCAAGTTTATCTATTGAATATTCACCAGATAATGTAACACTCATAACAGGAAAATCAGAAAAACTAATTTCATATACATCTGATTCACGAGGTAGATCTGTAGGAAGATTAATTTTAGCTTTATCTACAGCATCTTTAACCTTTGATTTAGCATATTCAATATCTGTACCCGATACAAACTCAGCAACAATTGTGGAAAAACCTTGAATAGAATTAGATCTAATCTCCTTTATTTCAGATATTGTATTTATCTCTTTTTCAATCGGTCTTGTTATTAGGTTTTCAATATCTGTAGGTGAGTTACCTGGGTAAGGAGTTCCAATAAAAACAGTAGATTGTTCAACCTCAGGATAGCTTTCCTTTGGTAAATTATTATAAGCACCAACTCCTAGAATAACTAATAAAATAAAAATTAATACAACAGTTATTCTATTTTTCAAAGAAAAATTTGATAAACTAAACTGTTTAATTACCTTATCTTGAACCTTATTTTTCATTTATATTAATTTTTAATCTTAACAAAAGATCCGTCCATAACCTCTGTTGATCCTTTATCTATTATCAACTCCTCACCTGTTAATCCTGATAAAATTTCTGTTTGATATTTAAAAGATTTTCCTGTCAAAACAGGAACTTTTCTTGCAATCATCTCTCCATCAAAATCAGTAACTATAAAAACATAGCTTCCTCTATCATCATTAAAAATAATATTAGATGATACAGAAATTGAGTTGTTATTTTTATAATCTACCAGTAAAGCGTTAAGAATTTGATTAGGTTTTATTTCTTCAAGCAATGCATAGGGTATTTCTATACCTACTCTAAAAGTTCTATTAACAGGATTAACAACTTTAGAAACAGATGTGATTTTAGAAAAATGTATTTCATTATTTGAAGAAATCACTTTAACTGAATCTCCTATTGAAAAAGAATTAATATAATTTTCAGAAACATCAACACTAAGAAAATATTCACTTTCATTAAGTATTCTAAATGATGGAATTGAAGGTGAAGCCATTTCTCCTACTTTTACATTTACTTCATCAACTATTCCGGAAAAAGGTGCAATAACTTCAAATTTAGAAACTTGAAGTTTCGTTGCATTATATCTACTCTTTATAGATTCATAATTAGATTTAGCTCTCAAATAATCTATTTCTGAACCAATATTATTTTCCCAAAGATTAGCTTGTCTTTCAAAAATAGTTTTAAGTAAATTTAAATTTGATTTAATTTCATTAAGGTTATTGTCAAATACATCAGAATTTATTCTAGCAAGTAAAGTTCCCTTCTCTACTAATTGCCCCTCAGTTACATTAACTGATAAATATTTACCTATAACCTCAGGAACTATTATTACATTTTTTCTTGATTCAATATTACCTCTTAATTCAATCTCATGAATGAAAGGATTATTATTTAGTTTTGATACTGAAACTAACTCATAATTTTTTTGAATAAAACTTGAGTCTAATAGAATAATTTCTTTTTCAAGTTTTTCAATCTTAGAATAAGTATCAACTAATGAGTTTTTTAAATTATCGAGTTTCTTTTTCTTACTATCTAGGTCATTGTTTTCACAAGAAAATATAATTACTAGTAATGACAATATTATTTTTTTCATAATTAATTATTTAATAAAGTTCCAAGAGTTTTTCTAATATCTATAGATGCTATAATAGACTCATATAATGCATTATAATATTGATTTTGTGCGTTTTTTAATGAATTATTCGAATCTATTACCTCTAAATTTGAGCCAATGCCCTCTTTGTATTTTTTCTCAGTGGCTAAGTATACCTTTTGAGCTAAATCTAAATTTTGCTTAGATATTGATAAAGATTCCTTAGTGTTTTCGTAATTGGAAACGGACTGATTAATTTGAAGGTTAATAGATCTTTCCAAAAAGTTTAATTGATTTTCAACTTGTTCAATTTTATATTTTGATTGATTTATTTTACTTCTCTTTAAAAACCCATCAAAAATTGGAACAATAATTTTTAAACCAAATGTTCCAAAACTTTTCCATCTGTTAGATTCAAAAAATAAATCATAGCTTGAAGAAGAAGTATTATAACCATAATTATAGTTAGCATATATCTGAGGATAATACTGTGATCTATTATTTTTAAGATCATAAAATTTTAAATTTTTATCAGTTTGTAAAATTGAATATTCAATCCTTTTAGAGTAATCAAAATCATCCAAACTATATATAAATTTATTTACTAGTTCCTCATTAAGATCACCTAATAATATAATTTCCGTTCCAATAGGCAATCCAATTTGAAAATTCAATACTTCTTTACTCAACTTATAAAATCTATCTGCTTTTATTTTTTCACTTTTAAGATTATTGTATGCCACTTGAATTCTATCAACATCCAACTTCTCAATAAATCCATTTTCATATAATTTTTTAGATTCTTGTAAAAGACTTAATAATCTACTGATATTTGAGTCAACTAAATCAATTCTTTTTTTAGTATTAAGAACTGTATAAAATGCTTTTTGTATTGATTCATGAATATCTATTTCGTTTCTTTCTGTAAGTTTCTCTGACAATCTAACAAGCTCCTTTGCGGCTGACAAACCAACAAAATATGATCCATTAAAAATCATTTGATTGACAAAAAGATCTGCTCTTCCATCATATGTCTGACCAAATTGAACTTCTTGTTCAGTTCCCTCTGGAACACCAGGCATAAACCTACTAATATCAATTAAACTTTTAGGAACATCATGATTATACTTAAGACCACCATCGAGATTTATTTGAGGAAACCCTATTGAAAGATATTCTTTAGATAAAGCTTCAGAAATTCTTTCTTCTAATTTTGAATTTTTAAGATTTTCATTGTTTTCAATTGCCAAATCTATACAATCAGATAAAGAAAGTTTCTTTTCCTGGGAAAAGGATGAAAAATAAGAAAAAACAAAAATTATAATTAATTTTTTCATGGTTTCAATGTTTTTAAAGTTTTTTCATAAATATTAAGACCTTTAGGTGTAACTATGCCCCTTAAAAAAAGATCAAAAGAAATTATTTGAATATCCATATAATCATATTTTTTTTGAGGGAAAACATCCTGATTAAATCCCGCTTCAATCATCTCTATTCTTAATTTTGGTATAATATCTTCATTAATCTCCGATCTTATAAGACCTTCTTTTTTACCATTTTTTATAACACCTTTTAATGATTTAACAAAAAGTTTTTCCTTTGACTTTTGATGTAACTTGTAAAGTTCAGGATGAAATTTTTTTAAATCATGTACGAAAGACGGAGTTATATCATTTAATGTTTCCCTAAAGTGCATTGAAATTTTAAAAAATGTTTCAATTGCATTTGATGAATTTTTGACTATGTAATTAATTTCTTTGAAAAGTTTGTCATAATGATATTCAAGTGATTTATTAGCAAGAGCATATTTATCAGAATAATGCTTATAAATTGTTTTTTTAGATATACCACACGCTTTACATATATCATCCACAGTAACACCTCTAATTCCAAATGTTCTGAAAAGTGAATCTGCTTTTTCTACAATATTTAATTTAATACTCATAATAAACTAAGGAAACTCCATTGTTGTTTTTAGTTTCCAACGCAAACATAGAAAAAATGTTTAATTTTTTCTCATTTTTTCTTTTGAGATAAAAATATGTGATAAAAAAAATTATTTTTGTTCCTTACTAATTCAAATGATATCATTTTTTAAAAGATCATCAAATTATTTTTTTGCTGTAGAGCATTTAAAAACACTTCAAGATAATGAAATACAAACCCTTAGCTGGCTTTTTAGTAATGCGTCCATATGTAAAGAAAAAAAACTAAAAGGATTATACATTGGACCTATTAAAGAAATGACTACGCCATGGAGTACTAATGCTGTAGAAATTGCTAGAAATGTAGGAATTAATGGTATTCAAAGAATTGAAATATTATTAAAAAATAAGACTTCTTATGATTCTATGACGGAGTCTCATTATTCAAATCCTGATCAAGATATTTTCACAGTAACCCAAAAGCCAGATAAAGTTCTATATGTAGAAAACTTAGAGAAGTATAATCAAGATGAAGGTTTAGCTTTAAGTAATGATGAAATAGAATATTTAAATCAAGTAAGTATAAGACTAAACAGAAAACTTACAGATAGTGAGGTTTTTGGATTTTCTCAAGTTAATTCAGAGCACTGTAGACATAAAATATTTAATGGTGAATTTGTCTTGGATGGTAAAAAAATGAAATCTAGTCTATTTCAGATGATTAAAAATACTTCTAAAAATAATCCATACAATATTATTTCTGCATACAAAGATAATGTCGCATTTATTTCTGGTCCTGAAATTGAATTATTTACTACTGATAAAAAAGATAAACCTGACTACTATAAAATAAGAAAAACAAAAACTTCAATTTCACTAAAAGCTGAAACTCATAACTTCCCTACAACAGTAGAGCCATTTAGCGGTGCTGCAACTGGATCAGGAGGTGAAATTAGAGATAGAATGGCTGGTGGCCAAGCAAGTTTTCCTCTAGCTGGATCTGCAGTTTATATGACTTCATATCCTAGAACTACCACTGCTAAAAAATGGGAAAATAATCAAACTAATAAAAAATGGTTATACCAAAACCCTAAAGATATACTTATTAAAGCATCAAATGGAGCAAGTGATTATGGAAATAAATTTGGGCAACCACTAATTAATGGAAGCGTACTTACTTTTGAACATTCTGAGAAAAGTTATAATCTTGGTTATGACAAAGTAATTATGTTAGCTGGAGGAATTGGATATGGAAAAGAAAATGAATCAAAAAAGAAAAAAATTAACGATGGAGACTTTGTTATTGTATTAGGTGGAGATAATTATAGGATAGGAATGGGAGGAGGTGCAGTATCTTCTGTTAATACAGGTGAGTTCAAAAATAAAATTGAACTTAATGCAGTTCAAAGATCAAACCCTGAAATGCAAAAAAGAGTTGCAAATGTAATTAGGGCACTGGCAGAAGAAGTAAATAACCCTATTCTTTCAATTCATGACCATGGAGCAGGAGGACATCTAAATTGCTTATCTGAACTTTTAGAAGAAACTGGAGGTGAAATTAACATAAATGAATTACCAATTGGAGATCTTACTCTATCTGAAAAAGAAATAATTGGAAATGAATCACAGGAAAGAATGGGATTAGTTATAAAAAAAGAAGATTTTAAAAAAATTAAAAAAATTGCTGAAAGAGAAAGAGCCCCAATATATCATGTTGGATATGTAAGAGAAAATAAGAAATTAATTTTTAAAGGGAAAGAATCTATAAACCCTATTGATCTTAAATTAAATGATTTTTTTGGTTCTTCTCCTAAAACATTAATTGAAGATAAAACTCTTCCTTATGAATTTAAAAATCCTGCATATCATCAAAACTTAATTATTAAATATCTTGAAAATGTTCTTTCTTTAGAATCAGTTTCCTGTAAAGACTGGCTCACCAATAAAGTAGATAGATGTGTAACTGGTAGAGTTGCTCTACAACAAACCGTTGGTGAAATTCAATTGCCATTGAACAACCTAGGAATTATGGCTTTTGATTTTTCATCTAATAAAGGAATTGGAACTACTGTCGGTTTCTCTCCTATTGTTTCTCTTGCAGATGAGAAAATTGGAGCTAAATATTCTATTATGAAAGCTTTAACAAATATTATTTGGGCTCCAATACAGAATGGTTTATCAAACATTTCATTAAGTGCTAATTGGATGTGGCCAGCAAATAATCCTGGAGAGAATACAAGACTTTATAATGCAGTTAAATCTATTAGTGATTTTGCAATTGATTTAGGAATAAATATTCCAACAGGTAAAGATTCACTATCTATGACACAAAAATATAGTGATGGATTAAAAGTTCTTTCTCCTGGGACAGTTATAATTTCTGCAGTTTCTGAGGTGTCAGATATTAATAAAGTGGTAAAACCTAACTTATTGATAAATAAAGAATTAGAATTAATATATATTAATTTTTGCAATGGCCTAAATTTAACTGGATCAGCATTTTTTCAAACACTTAATAGTGTTGGAAATGGTGTTATACAGACTAAAAATGCTGATGAAATAAAAATTATTTTTCAAACTATACAGGAAATTATTATAAGTAATAATTTGTATTCTGGACACGATGTTTCTTCTGGAGGACTTATCACTTCTCTTCTTGAAATGAATTTTCCAAATAATAAAAGTGGATTAGAATTAAATTTAGATGATTTTAAAGAAGATGATTTATTAAAAATTTTATTCAATGAATCTCCTGGCATCATCTTTCAAACTAATAAAAAGGGAATTGAAAAATTAAAAAAGGAAAATATTGAATTCATCACACTTGGAAATACAATAGATGAAAGAAAACTAAATATCAAATTCAAAAATAAATCTCTAAGTCTTGATATTGATAATTTTAGAGATACTTGGTACAAAAATTCATTTTTAATGGATACTGAGCAAACAAAAAATAACAAAAGTTTAGAAAGATTTAGAAACTATAAAAACCAACCTTTAAAATTCAAATTTCCATCTAATTTTGATGGAAACATACCTAATATTAAGTTCAAAAAAGAGATAAAAGCAGCTGTGGTAAGAGAAAAAGGAATAAATAGTGAGAGAGAGATGGCTTACATGTTAAATCTATCTGGTTTTAAGGTAAAAGATGTACATATGACTGATTTAGTATCAGGTAAAGAAACTCTTGAAGATATAAATATGCTTGTTTTCCCTGGAGGATTTTCTAATTCTGATGTTTTAGGATCTGCAAAAGGATGGGCAGGCGCTTTCAAATTCAATGAAATAGCTAGAAAAGCTATACAAGATTTTTATAAAAAAAATAATACTCTTAGTCTAGGAGTTTGTAATGGGTGTCAGCTTATGATGGAATTAGACCTATTATATCCTAATAATAAAGGACATCATCCTAAAATGAAACATAATGATTCAAATAAATTTGAATGTACATTTTCAAGTATTGATATTATTAAATCTAACTCCATAATGCTTCAAAGTCTTGAAGGTTCAACATTAGGAATTTGGTCAGCACATGGAGAAGGAAAATTTAATTTTAAAAATCAAAATATTAATGTTGCTGCTAAATTTCATTATAATGACTACCCTGCTAATCCAAATGGATCCGAATTAGCGGCAGCCGCAATTTGCTCAAAAGATGGAAGACATCTTGCAATTATGCCTCATCTTGAAAGATCTATTTTTCCATGGAATTGGGCACATTATCCTTGTGAAAGAAAAGATAAAATATCGCCATGGATTTTACCTTTTTATAATGCCAGGATGTGGCTTGAAGAAAATGCATGATTTTAATTTTAATAAATTAAAAATTAAATCTACTTTTGTAGCCCATATTGGCTCATGGTGTAACTGGTAACACGTCTGGTTTTGGTCCAGAAGAGTCTAGGTTCGAGCCCTAGTGAGCCAACAAAATCTAACTAATGAGTACAGTTAAAATATTTTCTGGAAGTGGATCAATTGAATTAGCAAAAAAAATTGCTTCAGAATTTGGTAAACCTTTAGGTAAGGGTAAATTAGGTAAATTTAGTGATGGAGAACTAAGTTTCAGATATGCAGAAACAGTTAGGGGTTCAGATGTGTATATAGTTCAGTCTACAGTTGATAACTCTGATAATATTATGGAACTTTTTTTAATGATTGATGCTGCCAAAAGAGCAAGTGCTAAGTTTATTAATGTAGTAATTCCATATTATGGATATGCTAGACAAGACAGAAAAGATAAACCTAGAATTGCAGTATCTGCAAAATTACTAGCTAATCTATTAACTGCTTCTGGAGCATCTAGAATAGTTTCTTGTGATCTTCATGCAGGACAAATACAAGGTTTTTTTGATATACCTCTAGATCATTTAAATGGAAGCTCAATTTTTGTGCCTTACGTTAACAAATTAAAACTAAAAAACTTAATTTTTGCATCTCCAGATGCTGGAGGAGCTGAAAGGGTAAGAGAG
>CEVZ01001407.1_pt1 | contig 10500 bp, 10 predicted proteins | sample 361371 | NCBI WGS metagenome assembly CEVZ01 (sample SAMEA2620217, study PRJEB7988) | marine metagenome | isolation source: saline water (ENVO:00002010), including
TTTGTCGCCCTGTCCTATTTTGTCGGGCGGATGGGGGAAAAGGCAAATCCGACTACAACAAAACATGGAGATTAAAATGAAAAAACTAATAAAACTTGGCGTTGCGGCGCTAACTCTTTCAATGGCGGCAAATATCGCTAGTGCGGAAGGAAAGCTATCAATCTATCACTGGTTTGAATATATCCCACAAGAGCTGTTGGACAAATTTTCTGCAGAATACGGTGTTGAAGTTACCATGGATACCTTTGACTCCAACGAAGCAATGCTAGCATCTCTTAAGGCTGGAAAAATGGGAACTTATGATGTGGCTGTTCCTGGTGACTACATGGTGAAAATAATGGCTGGTGAGGGCATGCTGGATACTTTCACAAAGGCTGAGATGCCAAATCACGGTAATATAATGGAGCAGTGGGTTAACGTTGGTTTTGACATGGGGCGCAAGTCGTCGATTCCTTATCAATGGGGTTCAACTAGCTTTTCTGTAAATCGCGATGACTACAAAGGCGACATCAACACTCTTGCTATAGTTTTTGAACCACCTGCAGAATTGCAAGGTAAGATCAATGTGCTAGATAGCCAAGGTGAACTGCTTGCTCTTGCCTCTATGTACCTCGGCATTCCGCAATGTACTACTGATCGCGATCAGTTGAAGGCGCTTAATGAGCTTTTACAGAATGCGAAATCTCACTGGGCGAGTTTTGGATCTGATATTGCGAAAGACGTACTCGTATCTGGTGATGCATCAGTGGGTATGATCTGGTCAGGCTTCAGTGCTAAAGCTCGAGAAGAAGGCGCAAATGTTGAATATGCTTTTCCTAAAGAAGGATATGTTGTGTGGATGGACAATGTTGTTCTGCTAAAGGATGCACCAAATCGCGACAATGCGTTGAAGTTCATGAATTTTCTGCTAGAGCCAGAAAATGCTGCGGCTGTAACTAACTATGCGGCTTATACTGCGGGCGTCAAAGGCACGGAACCTTACCTGTCTGACGCAGTAGCAAATTCACCTGAATCAAATCCGCCGGCATCACCTGTAGGTGAATTTGTACAAGCGTGTTCTCAGGAAGTTCAAACCGTCTATGACACAATCTGGACCAATTTGAAGAAGTAAATAATTCTAACCTCTTCTCAGAAAGGAGGAGCTATGATTGTTGCAGCATACCAATGCTTCTCGCCTGAGGGGAACATAAAAAGTGCCTTGGCCACAGTTGATAAAACACTGGCCAAGGCAGCTAACAAAAACGTAGAAATGGTCGTATTTCCAGAGTTATATTTTCCTGGTTATAATCAAATGAAAAGTCATCCTGTTGTAGCCCAAAAGCAAGGAGGCAGTTGGGAAACTAAGCTTGCCGCGCTGGCGAAAAAGCATGGTTGTGGTCTAACAATAGGTTGGGCTGAACGAGACGGGGACAGTATCTATAATAGTGCGTCCACATTTGACAAAGCAGGCACAAAATTAGCCCATTTTCGTAAAATCCAGCTCTGGGGTAAAACAGAACAAGAGATATTTAAATTTGGGGACAGTTATGTAACCTTCGAATTAGCAGGGATAAAAATAGGGCTTCTTATATGTTATGATGTCGAGTTTCCCCAACATGTTCAGGCGCTTGCCCAAATGGGCGTTCAGCTTATACTTGTACCAACTGCTAATCCCGCGAATTTTAGCGTAGTAAATACCACATTGGTACCTGCTAGGGCATTAGAAAATGCCATTACTATTGTTTACACAAATTACTGTGGAAGTGATAATGGACTGTCATTTTGTGGTCAATCAATGATCGTAGGCCCCATTGCCCAGCCTCTTGCTTCTGCCGGTCCTGATGACGAAGATCTTCTAATCGCCGACCTCAATTCGATCAATAATATCAACACAGCTTTATTATCAACTCAACTTGCTGATTTCAGAAAGGTTCTTACCAAATGACTCTAGACATTCCTACAAACACTGATGACGTTCTCACTTCCGACACTCATTTGATTCAGTCCTTCGCGGATCTGAATGCACTTAAGCAAAACGATGCGCGTACTGTTATTGTTGGTGCTGAAGGTGCTTATGTCACTGACAGTGATGGCAATAAATTAATTGATGGCATTGGAGGCCTTTGGTGTGTAAATGTAGGGCATCGCCGGAAAGAGATAATCAACGCGATTACGGAACAGCTAAATACTCTTGATTACTATTCCACTTTTTACAATTTCACACATCCAACAGCAGCTAAGCTAGCTGCAAAGGTTGCATCTCTTGCTCCAGGTCATTTAAATTCTGTGCACTTTGGAAACTCTGGTTCTGTTGCAAACGACAGTGCAATCCGAATGCTTCATCATTACTATAATCGTCTTGGTAAACATAATAAAAAGCTCGTTCTTAGTCGTGAGGGCGCGTACCATGGTTCCACCCACCTTGCGATGGCAATGACAACTCCTGCCTATGCGGACGGGTGGGATAAGGCGGAAGGCCTCGTCCATCATCTAAAATGCCCACACTTCTGGCGTTATGGGAACGGCATGACCGAGGGAGAGTATTTGGATTTTCTTCTTGAAGATGCCAAATCTCGGATTGAGGCACTGGGCAGCGAGAACATCGCTTGCTTTATAGCCGAGCCTATACAAGGTGCTGGTGGCCTTATTGTCCCACCGGACGACTATCATGTAAGAATGGGCGAGCTATGCAAAGAATATGATATCAAATATATTACTGATGAGGTAGTGACCGCTTTTGGTCGTTTAGGTCATTTTTTTGCTTCTAAAGATGTCTTCGGGGTGCAGCCTGATATTATAACTACTGCTAAAGGCCTGACTTCTGGCTATCAGCCGCTATCTGCTACAATTATCAGTGATGAAATCCACGAAGTTATCTCTGAAGAAGGTTCTATGTTCCTTCATGGTATGACCTATTCAGGTCACCCCGCAGCGTCAGCAGCTGCACTGGCGAATATCGCCCTAATGGAGGAAGAGGGTATCCCACAGCGAGTGCAAAAAACCGGAAAGCATTTTGAAAATAGTCTGCATAAGCTGTCAGATTTGGAACTGGTTGGTGAAGTCCGCGGTAGTCACTTCATGATGGGAATTGAATTTGTAAAAGAAAAAATCAATAAGACGCCGTTTGAACCGGAAGACAAAATTGGTCTTAAAATCGCTCGTGCGGCGCAGCGGCGTGGTTTGATTGTTAGGCCTCTTGGCAACATTGCCATCTTGTCACCAACATTAATTATGGACGAAGATATGATCGATGATGTCGTGAGTATAATGAGTAGCAGTATCAAAGAAGTTCAAAGTGAGCTTTGAATGGTAAAAGGGCTTTTCGAATGACATTGGAACAAACAGATGTGGTTGTTGTGGGTGGAGGTCAAGCAGGTATTGCAGCAAGCGAACACTTAACAAAAGCTGATATCAAACATATCGTTTTAGAACGAGCGCGAACTGCGGAACATTGGCGGACAATGCGATGGGACTCGCTTGTTGCGAACGGTCCCGCATGGCACGATCGTTTTCCAAATATGGAGTTCAAAGGTCAGCCTCAAGATGCATTTGTTCCAAAGGAAGAAGTTGCTGATTATCTTGTTGATTATGCCAAAATGTTTCATGCTCCAATTCGCGAAGGCGTTAATGTGAGATCTGTACAGCGCAGGGATAAAGGCGCTGGGTTTGTTGTTGAAACTACTGATGGAGTTATTGAAACTTCTTATGTAATTTCTGCTACGGGAGCATTTCAGCGACCAATGGTACCTCCAATTGTCCCAGAGATAGGGGGGATACAACAAATACATTCTACCGCCTATCTTAACCCAGAAGCATTACCAAAAGGTAATATTCTAGTTGTTGGCGCAGGTTCATCTGGTGCTCAGATTTCTGCAGAATTGATGAAGACCGGGCGAAGGACCTTTCTTTCAGTAGGGGCTCATGATCGACCGCCGCGCCGTTACCGCAACCGAGACTTCTGCTGGTGGCTAGGTGTCCTAAATCTATGGGATGCAGAAGCAAGCCCGTCATCAACTCATACGACAATTGCTGTATCGGGAGCTGATGGAGGCGCAACGGTTGATTTTCGCAAGCTTGCCAATCAAGGATTAACGCTTTTGGGTACGACAGAGACGTATGAAAATGGCGTACTTACCTTTGCAAATAATCTTGATGACAATATTCGCGGAGGCGATGAGAGTTATCTTTCAATACTTGACCTTGCTGACGCCTATGTCGATAGAAATAGACTGGATTTACCGCTTGATCCTGAAGCGCGTGAGATTGGCCCAGATCCTGACTGCATCGCTCGACCAATTCGCTCCATTAATCTTTTTGACGAAAACATAACAACAATCCTCTGGGCCACTGGCTTTTCTAATGACTACGGCTGGCTTCAAGTTGATGCGTTTGAGGCTGAAAATATTCCCTCCCATAAACGTGGCATTTCTAGTGAACCTGGTGTCTATTTTTTGGGTTTGCCCTGGCAGTCACGCCGTGGGTCTTCTTTTATTTGGGGAGTTTGGCACGATGCCAAATTTATTGTTGACCATATTGAAAAACAACAAGGCTATCTTGCCTACCAAGGCAGTGCAGAATGCCTTCAATTTTAGTGGAGCTTGCTTGTATGACGCATATTCGAATTCGTAAATTTAACACGGCAGAGACTTATCCGGAGCAAAATCTAGACAATGATCTTTGCCAGGCGGTTGTTGCTCGCGGTGCAACGGTTTTTCTTCGTGGCCAATGCCCACAAGATCTGGATACTTCAGAAAATATCGACAGCCATGATCCAGTCAAACAGACCCATAAAGTAATGCAAAACATCCAGCAGTTAATTGGTGAAGCTGGAGGCAAAATGGAAGATTTGTGTAAAGTTGTCGTTTACATTACCGACACTCGTAATCGTGATGCGGTATATAGGACTATGGGTGAATACCTAAAAGGTATATACCCAGTTTCCACAGGGCTCTGTGTGACAGCTTTGGCACGCCCGGAGTGGCTTGTTGAAATAGATGCAACTTTTGTAATTCCAGACAGAAAAAGGGTTTAGGATGACTTTTTCGATTGTAGCGAAATGCGCTGAAACTGGGCAGTTTGGACTGGCAATTTCGTCATCTTCGCCCGCGGTTGCGGCACGTTGTGCCTTTGCCAAAGCGGGTGTGGGTGCAGTTGCGACACAAAATGTAACAAACCCTGCTTTAGGCCCTATGGTACTTGACTATCTTAGTTCAGGATATTCTGCTTCTGATGCAGTTTCCGCTTCGATTTGTAATGAGACTTTCCCCAATTATCGTCAGCTCTTAGCAGTTGATATAAACGGTAATACATTCATTCATTCCGGAGAAAACTCTCTTGGTATTTGGACGGAGACGCAGGGTCTTTATTGCGCTGCAGGTGGAAACCTTTTGGCTGATATTGGCGTGCCGCGGGCTATGGTTGAGGGCTTTGAAAATACAAAAGGCGCTTTAGGTGACCGGTTAATTGCAGCAATGCAGAGTGGATTAGATGCTGGCGGTGAAGCGGGGCCTTTGCACTCAGCTGGTTTGCTAGTAGTTGACACTGAAGATTGGCCATACGCAGAGCTTCGGTGCGATTGGACTGAGGACTGTCCAATTATGATGATTGCAAAAGCGTGGAAGGTTTATAAGCCTCAAGCCAATGACTATGTAACGCGTGCACTCAATCCAACTGATGCGCCTTCTTATGGTGTGCCAGGTGATGAATAAATTTTGATGAAAGGTATCGACAATGCAGAGTTTAGAAGATTATACCTCAAAAGCAAATAACATGAATTTTCGCGCTGAGTGTTGGATAGATGGGCAGTTTGTTCCGGCTAAAAGCGGTGAGACGTTTGAGAACATTAATCCTGCTACCGGCAAAAAACTATGTGATGTTGCTCGGGGTAACAGCAATGACATTGACGCAGCAGTAAAAGCTGCCCGCACTGCTTTTGAGGACGGCCGTTGGTCTGGAAAGACGCCAAGCGAGCGTAAAGAAGTTATCCTAAATCTCGCGAGACTTATTCGTGAAAATCTTACAGAAATGGCCTTGTTAGACACCTTGGACATGGGCAAGCCAATTTCAGAGACCGTAAACGTTGACGTACCTGGTTCTGCTTTCTTTTTCCAATGGCATGCTGAAGCTGCTGATAAAATATATGATGAAATAGCTCCAACAGGTGGTCGCGACATTGCCATGATCCGCCGCTCTCCACTAGGTGTAATCGGGGCTGTAGTGCCTTGGAACTTCCCACTAGATATGGCTACCTGGAAATTGGCACCTGCTTTGGTCACTGGAAACTCTGTAGTACTTAAGCCTGCAGAACAATCGCCGCTTTCTGCACTACGCCTTGCAGAGTTGGCTAAGGAATCTGGGCTCCCAGACGGCGTCCTTAATGTCGTGCCTGGATTTGGTGAAGATGCAGGCCAAGCATTAGGCCGTCACATGGATGTGGACTGTCTAGTTTTTACAGGTTCAACTGCTGTAGGCAAACTCTTCCAGAAATACGCTGGTGAGAGCAATATGAAACAGGTATGGCTGGAAACAGGCGGGAAAAGCCCAAACATTATTTTTCCTGATGCGGATTTAGAAAAGGCTGCTGACATGGCCGCATTTGGAATCTTCTTCAACCAAGGAGAGGTCTGTTCAGCCAATTCACGCCTTTTGGTACATTCAAGTATTAAAGATGAGATGGTTGAAAAGCTTATAGAAAGAGCAGAAAAGGTCAGGCAAGGGAATCCACTTGACCCAGCAACCACTATGGGAGCAATGGTAGATGATAACCATGCCAAAAAAGTTGAAGGGTTCTTAAATGTTGGCAAAGTTGAAGCGAAGCTTATCATAGGTGGTGATCGGTTTTCTATCGACGGCAGTGATGCTTTTATTCAGCCCACTATTTTTGCAGACGTTCCAGAAGATGCCACAATAGCACGCGATGAGATCTTTGGCCCAGTTCTTGCGATCCAAACATTTGATACTGAAAATGAAGCTATCGAAATGGCAAATAAGAGTGTCTATGGTTTAGCGGCATCCGTTTGGACGTCTAGTTTGACCCGCGCAATGGATTTGTCAGATAAGTTGCATGTAGGTACAGTCTCAGTAAATACAGTGGATGCTCTGTCTGCCATGACCCCATTTGGCGGCATGAAGCAATCTGGTTTCGGCCGTGATTTATCTATTCATTCTTTTGACAAATATACTGCACTAAAGACTATTTGGGTAAAATACTAATTTCTAAGAGTATGACCGTGGATGACCTCAATGATATCATAGATATACTCACGCAGCTTGTCGGGTTTAAAACAATCGCGAATGAACCGAACCTTGATCTTATTGATTGGGTTCAAAATTTTCTAGCGAAAGCTGGTTTCCGAATTCAACGTATTCCTTCGCCGTGCGGTCATAAAGCTGGCTTGCTTGCAAAATTTGGTGATGGTGACGGAGGTATTTTGTATTCAGCACACAGTGATGTGGTCTCTGCAAAGGGACAAGACTGGACTTCTGACCCGTTTATACTGCGGCGAACAGGTGACCGGGTAATTGGACGCGGTACCACTGATATGAAAGGTTTTCTGGCATGTGTGCTGGCACAAGCCAAAAATTGTCAGGATCTGCCGCCCAAAAAACCTTTCATGATTGCTTTATCTTGGGATGAAGAGATTGGATGTCTAGGCATCCCTCATATGATCGATCACGTTGTTACATTTCTTGGGTGTCCTGATCTTGTCATCGTGGGAGAACCCACGGAGATGCAGCTTTGTCTGGGACATAAAGGAAAGGCGTCTTATCAGGCTATTTGCTATGGAGAGCCAGGACACTCAGCGCTAGCTCCAAATTTTAAAAATGCACTTCACGTTGCATCAAAATTTATTTTAGCTATCTCAGATTTACAATTAAGGCTTGCTAAAAGTGGTGCTAGGGATGACGCATTTACTATTCCCTACTCGACCGTTCACGCGGGGATTATTCGAGGTGGCGTTGCTCTTAACATTGTACCAGAAAGGGCGGAGATCAATTTTGAAATCCGTCACCTGACCGCAGAAGAACCGGCCGATATTTTAAACGAACTGGATGCTGCTTCTGAAGGCATAAAAATTTATCCGATCAATCAATATCCTGGGCTAAGTGCAAATGAGGCTGATCCGGTTTGGAAGTCCCTCCAGTCACTGACTAATGTGCCTGGGCCGATCAAAGTAGCTTTTGGCACTGAAGCTGGCTTTTTTACCAATATTGGTTTGAGGACTGCAGTCATTGGTCCAGGTTCAATGAATTGCGACGGTCATCAGCCCGATGAAGGGATCGATATAAATCAACTTCGCAAGTGCAGTGATTTCTGTGTAAAATTGCAACACGGTTTACAGAATGTCATGAGGTTATGATGAAACTCGATACCTCTAAGTGAAAACAAAACTATAACTAAGCAAAGAATTATGGCAAAAAAAAGTACAGGGTGTGTTTTTGATTTGGAGGTAACACTGGCAAATACCACGCCAGATATTGCTATAGCCTTGAACAAATCGCTTAATGATGTCGAACTAAGACAGGTTCCGTTAGAATATGTAATAGGAGTGATTGGTAACGGAATTCCTTTAATGGTTCGTAGGGCCCTTCTTCTATTAAAGTTGTATTCCGCAGACACCTACTTGAAACGGAGGAAAAAATGTCACCAAAAAATGAGCCTAGTTTTAGGGAAAGTGTAGATTTAATGTTTAACCGGGCGGTACAATTGATGGATTTACCGCCGGGTCTGGAACAGAAAATAAGGGTTTGTAATGCTACTTATACTGTACGCTTCGGAGTACGTTTAAGAGGGGGAATACAAACTTTTACTGGATACCGGGCAGTGCATTCCGATCATATGGAACCAGTTAAGGGAGGCATTCGTTATTCAGAGGCTGTTAATCAGGATGAAGTCGAAGCATTAGCCGCTCTCATGACTTATAAATGCGCACTCGTTGATGCGCCCTTTGGTGGATCAAAAGGTGGACTTTGTATCAATCCACGTGACTATGAAGAACATGAACTTGAACTGATCACACGTCGCTTTGCATACGAATTAGTTAAGCGAGACCTCATCAATCCAAGCCAAAACGTTCCAGCGCCAGATATGGGTACAGGTGAACGTGAAATGGCATGGATTGCTGATCAATATGCCCGAATGAATACCACTGACATTAACGCCCGTGCGTGTGTCACAGGTAAACCTTTGATTGGAGGGGGAATTGCGGGTCGCGTGGAAGCAACAGGCCGTGGTGTACAATATGCTTTACAAGAATTTTTTCGCGAGGCCAAAGATGTGTCGAAGGCTCAGCTGTCTGGAACATTAGATGGAAAAAGTGTCGTCGTGCAAGGCCTTGGCAATGTTGGCTATCATGCTGCCAAGTTCCTACAGCAAGAAGACGGCGCGCGCATTATTGGCATCATCGAACGGGATGGAGCTCTGGTCAGCGAAAACGGACTTGATGTTGAGGCTATATATGATTGGATCTCAAAAAATGGCGGTGTTTCTGGTTTTCCAGATGCTACTTTCGTACCGAACGGCGCAATAGTACTGGAACAGGATTGTGATATTTTGGTTCCTGCGGCACTAGAAGGTGTAATAAATCTTGAAAATGCTGCAAAAATAAAAGCTCCACTTATTATTGAGGCTGCCAATGGGCCGGTAACGGCTGGCGCGGACGATATTCTTCGCAAAAATGGGTGTGTTATCATTCCTGACATGTATGCTAATGCTGGCGGTGTTACCGTTTCCTATTTTGAGTGGGTAAAAAACCTAAGCCATATTCGTTTTGGCCGAATGCAAAGGCGGCAGGAAGAGGCACGTCACGAAATGGTTATACGTGAATTTGAAAACCTGTCTGAGGCTATGGGTGATACCTGGAGCCTATCACCCAGCTTCAAAAAACAATACTTACGCGGCGCGGGTGAATTAGAGCTGGTGCGCTCGGGTCTTGATGACACCATGCGTTCATCTTTTCAATCAATGCGAGAAATTTGGCATGAACGCAACGATGTTACCGATCTTCGCACTGCTGCCTATTTAGTATCTATTGGCAAAGTTGCGGCCAGTTATCAAACTAAAGGGCTCTAATTTAGCCTTCAGCTTGAAATCGATGGAACTCAATGCGCAAGAATAGAAAAAATTTCAAGACCATCGCGTCTTTCGAGGATGTTACTGTTCTAAAATTTGTTGATTTAATTCAGACGCAAGACGCATTTTTTACTTGCTTTAGTTTACTTGTTGAATTTGGATTAAGAGAGGACAAGGGAGGAAATAATGAAATCATTAATTAAACTTTGGATAATATCCGCAGTGTCTTTTTGTATAGCACTGCCAGCATGGAGTGCGGACGTTACAATGCGGATATCGCTTCAGCTTCCACTTAAAAGCCACTTGGGGCAAAATCTGCTCCTTTTTAAAGAGGAGGTGGAAAGCAAATCTGGAGGCAGTATAGCCATAGAGATCTATGACTCTGCTCAGTTATACAAGGACAAAGAAGTGCCAGCAGCTGTAGGCTCGGGTTCAATTGAAGCGGGAGT
>CEVZ01115932.1_pt1 | contig 10490 bp, 14 predicted proteins | sample 361371 | NCBI WGS metagenome assembly CEVZ01 (sample SAMEA2620217, study PRJEB7988) | marine metagenome | isolation source: saline water (ENVO:00002010), including
TTCACCTCTGAGCGTTTCTCCCAAGTATGGGATCTCATATCACAGGAGGTTTCAAAATGAGTTGCCTTAACAACGAAGCACTAATGGAAACCTGTTGGGAGGAGGCGTGGGAAGAATTCCGCCTCCATAACAAACTAACAGATGATCAGTTGAATGAGTTATGTTGGAGCAATCCCAACGGATCGGGTTCATTAGATGCAATCGATCAATTAGCACAGCAAAAGTTTGAGCAACTGTGCCAATAAACAAACTGGCACAAGGGGGATACCATTCCCCCTTTTTTATGGTTATACTGTGTATATGAATAATTCTTTTAATCCTTCTTTCCCATACACCGTTGTATGCCCTTCTGCTCCTTTTGAGAATACAATTTTCAAAACACTTGATGAGTGTTGGGGTTTATGCCTTGGGTTATCCGAAGAGTACGGATACGCTGCCGTATATTACGGTAAGTGCCTAATGGGTGAGTACACTAATGGGCAGTAGGTAAACTGCCACACACCAGCACCCTTCGGGGTGCTTTACCCTTTATACTATTCACATACACACAAAGGAACATTCAAATGTTTACTGATGAGCAAATCCTAAACCTATGCTATCTGGCATATGGTTATGAGAGGGATGAGGAAACTGATGAGTTCTTTTTAGATTCACCCGTGCTCTTCCCGTTCCCCTATGAGAATTGGTTATGTGGGGGAGGCATCAAACCAACATATGAACAGGTTTATTCGTGGGTTGATTCACGTAAGCACATCACAAGGAGGGCAGCAGCGTAATGGCAAAAGCAATCGGTTCGGTTCGTGCTTCTGATCTTAACATAAGAGGCACTCTCACCAGAGTTTCATCAGGCAGAGGTGGCACATTCACACCCGCCCGTGGGTTGGGGAAGTGTATGGTAGATGATTTGGAAGGTGTGATCGCTCGTGCGAAGGCACAGTATAAGAGGGATCGGAGAGCGATGATCAGGGGCGGTAGTGCCACCTGATCAGTAGGGGGCATTCGTTCGTGATTTGGCAGGGGTTCGCCCCCGTCCGCCCCCCGTTTAAAAATCACTAACTACCCTAACCTACAAAGTGTTACGAAAGCGAGAGATCTCTAAAACCCAAACACATTTCCAAGAGGATTCAAATTTTTTTTCGCTGTTAAAAAATGCCCATAAGGTTGACTTGCAAAACATTTGTAATTGATATATAATGGAAAATCATATTCCGTTGTATGCAAAAAAATTCCGCAGAAGAAACACACGCTATAGAGGTTGATACAGTAACTGGTGAATATTTTGTTAGAATACCTGAATGGATTATAAATGATCAAGGATGGTTTGAAGATACAGAATTAAGATTTAAAACTGATAAAGACATTATTTTTATTGAGGAAGCGTAATGAGTAGTACCTATCACATATATCTGAGAGGAGAAGTTCTCTTTAAAGACTTAGATGATTATGAATTTAAGATTATATGGGGAAGGTTATATCATTCATATTATAAAGATGAAATAGAGTATGAAGAGATAGTATACACAGAAGACCAAACTAAAGATTTATTACAAGATGCCAGCTATTGAAAAGGTAATTCCACCTACTACAGAATTATATAAAGAGTATCCAGATTTTTTAGATCAAGAATATTTTGATCATCTATATGCAATTATCAGTCAAGGAAAGTCACAGTTTTATTGGAACTTTCAAGAAGAGGTTGCATATAGAGGAGATGTATCATCTGATAGTAAAGATGCTTTTTACTTTATACATCCAGTTTATGGTGATCTTGGTCCACAGAGTGCTTTTCATAATGAGTTACAACCATTATATGAACAGTTAGGTGTCAGAGCATTATTAAGAGCAAGAGTGATAATGTATGTAAATCAAGGTAGGTTTATGGTACACAGTCCTCATATAGATTACAACTTTCCACATAGTGCTGCTTTGTTGTATATGAATACTTGTAATGGGTATACGTTAATGGCAGACGAGCACGTAAACATTCAAGCAAGTCAGAATGTTGTTGATTCTGAAGATCATAAATCTCCAACAAGTTTGGTGTTTAAACGTGAAGATAATGATCAACTACCTTTTCAAGATCAAAATAAGTCGATGAGTATTGCGAATAAGATGACAATTCACGATGGTTCTCGTCCACATTGTAGTACAACAACTACTGATCAAAAGAAACGTATACTAATTGCAATTAATTATTTTTAATGGAAAATTCTGAACAACGGGGTGAGATTCTGCCCCTTTTCTCTGCTGCACCTGCGATGGGGTTTAGTTATGATGGTGATCTAGAACCGATGATAGAGTATATCAAGACTTTAGATTACCAACAAGAAGTGAGTGGTAATGCAAAGACTGTAGATCGTTATGTACATAAACTTGAGGGCCTTAAGCACCTCGAAAAGTTTTTCTTAGATTCTGTTCACGAATATGCAAGAGTGATTTGTGATACGGATCATGAAGCAACGATACAGCAATCTTGGGTAAATGTAAATTGTCCTGGTATTGAGCAACCATCACACTGGCATAGTAATAGTTGGTTAAGTGGCGTTTTTTACCTCGCATCAGATTCTCAGAGTGGTTCTCCAATTACTTTTCATAATTATATGAAGAATTTTGCGTATTACTTCTCGTCTCCCTCGGATAAGTTTGACGAAGAGAAGAATCGATTTTATAAAGATGAGACAATACCTCAACCTCAATATAATCCCTATACTTCTGGTAGTTGTGATATAGCATCAATTCCTGGTAACTTAATCATATTCTCAAGTTTACAACCTCATAGTGTTCCTATAAATGAGACTAAGAAAAATCGAATTAGTATATCGTTTAATACCTTTCCTAAAGTACCCTTTGGTGATAATACTCGTTTAAATCGTGTTGACCCATTTTATGAATCTAAGGACTGAACCCTTTCCTTATCTTATTATTGATGATTTGTATAATGAATACGAATTAACAAAGATATGTACAGAACTTGCTTTCTTATATGATAAGTTAAGAGGTCCTGAAGATAGTGGTAGTGCGATGGATGAGGATAAGAATTATACAAAACAAAATAAAGGTATCTACTTAGATCAAGTAATTGAAGAAGTAGGTTTTTCAAATATAGATTACTTGAATAAAAAAGTATATTCTTATCTTAAAGATGTAGATAATTGGTATTATCGCAATTTAAGAGTGAATACATGGAATACTTTAATTTCTTATTATGATGATGGTGATCATTATAAGTCTCATTTTGATAGTACTATATTAACAATATTAACGTGGTTTTATGTAGAACCAAAAAGATTTACTGGTGGTGATTTATATTTTAATGATTATGATATTACAATTGAATGTAAGCATAATCGGTGCGTTATTTTTCCTGGTCATATAGGACATTCCGTTCCAAATGTAGTATTAAATGAAAAAGGTTATGGTAGATGGTGTATGTCTCAATTTGGTATATTTGATGAAACCCGACCATCTCTTTTTTGATTGACGTTATAAGTATATTGATGTATAATAATCAATGTAATTACATAACGTTATGGGTAAAGGATTTACAGTTAAAGCGAAATCTCCTGTTGTTAAAAAAGCTCCTGAATGGGATTTTGATAAAGCAAAGGAGTTGGTAAAAGGTAAAACAGTTGTATTCTGTTTACCAGGAAGAGGAGTATCATATGCATTTTTGAAGAGTTTTGTACAATTATGCTTCGATCTGGTACAAAGTGGAGCAAGTATCCAAATCTCTCAGGACTATTCATCAATGGTCAACTTTGCACGTTGTAAGTGCTTAGGTGCAAATGTTCTACGTGGACCTGATCAGTTACCTTGGGACGGTCAGTTGAAATATGATTATCAACTATGGATTGATAGTGATATTGTATTCAATACTGAAAAGTTCTGGCAATTGATTCTAATGGATAAGGATATTGCTGCTGGTTGGTACTGTACTGAAGATGGTAAAACTACTTCTGTTGCACACTGGATGGAAGAGGATGATTTCCGTTCTAATGGCGGTGTGATGAATCACGAAACAATCGAAAGCATCTCGAAAAGAAAGAAACCATTTACAGTTGATTATACTGGTTTTGGTTGGACACTTATTAAAAATGGTGTATTTGAGCACGAAGAAATGAAGTATCCTTGGTTTGCTCCAAAAATGCAAGTGTTTGAATCAGGAGAGGTTCAAGATATGTGCGGAGAAGATGTTTCATTCTGCTTAGATGCAAAAGAAGCAGGTTTTGAAATATGGTGTGATCCTCGTATCAGAGTTGGTCATGAAAAACAAAGAGTTATATAGTATTTTTGAGGGTGATAAACTTCTTTTTGAAGATCTCACCCAAGATGAATACTTTAATGCTATGGAGGATCTTGCATATGAATGGTATGATAATGGTTCTCACAATCCACAAAACTTAAGAACTGAAATTAGAGCAATTTAATTATGGCAATCAAAAAGGGACTCGGTGGTAATGTTTTCGTAGAAGCAATACCCAAAAAGACTCGTCAAGGACAAGGTAAGCATACAAAATATGCTGCTACTTCTCGTAATAGAGCAAAAAAGAAATCTAGAGGACAAGGAAGATGAATGATGATGGACCTAAGGTATTAGGTATTACTCATCACGATAATTTTATCACTGAAATAACGTTTGATCCAGAACGATTAGGACTGGATCAACTTATTGACTATTTTGAGTTTCTTAATAATTCCAAATTACAGACTCCTAGAAATAGTATAAGAACAAAAGATACTCAAATTTTCATTAATGAAATATGTGGTATGCCTCATCCTTCAATAGATGAATATACTGCACAAAATAGTTCTGCTGTATATCAAAAATGGAACTATCTTTCAAATATTGCATTCAATATTTACTTTGATAAGTATGAAGTCCTTAAAATACGTAATTTAGAGCATAAATTCTGCAAATTACAGCGTACAAGACCCTCTGAAGGGTTTCATGATTGGCATTCTGATCAACTAGGTGGTCAACCTTTTAGGCAAATAGTCAGTCTTTTGTACTTAAATGATGATTTTGAAGGTGGAGAGACTGAATTTTTACATCAATCGGTGAGAATTAAACCCCAAGTAGGAAAATATGTGTTATTTCCTGCTTTTTGGACGCATTTGCATCGAGGAAATCCACCAATAGGCGGTGATAAGTATATAATAACTGGATGGTTAGAGGAATATCCCACAGGAGGTTCCGTATAAAAAGGAAATCTTAAGAATAGGTATAAATAAAGGGAGATAATACTAAATATACCATTTAGATGGCACAGGTACGTACCTCTCAGACATTTAAAGATATAAGTCTTTCATTTTCGCCACATCCAGTGACGAAAGATTTGCCTGTCTTAAAGAATGAACGTGCAATAGTTAGATCTGTGCGTAATTTAGTTGAAACAATCCCTACAGAAAGGTTCTTTAATTCAGATCTTGGAACCGATATTAGAGCAAGTCTCTTTGAAAATTTCTATCCAACCATCAGAATGGTAATAGAAGATCAGATTGTAGAAACTATTAGTGTATATGAACCAAGAGTTAATGAATTAGAAGTTGAAGTAGAACCATACTTTGATAGAAATGCTTTTAATATCACTATATTTTTTGATATTGTAGGATTAGATGTTCCAACACAATCATTTTCATTCCTTTTAGAACCAACGAGATAATATGCCTTTTACTCAATTTACAAGTTTAGATTTTGAACAAATAAAAGCACAGATAAAGGATTATCTTCGTGCTAATAGTAATTTTAGTGATTTTGACTTTGAAGGTTCTAATTTTTCAGTACTGATTGATACCTTAGCATATAATACTTACATTAATTCATTTAATGCGAATCTAATTGCAAACGAATCATTTTTAGATTCTGCACAAATAAGAGAAAACGTCGTTTCTTTAGCAAGAAATATTGGTTATGTACCCCGTTCAAGATCTGCTGCAACGGCATCAATTTACTTTGATGTGGAAACTGATTCAACTGAACCAATACTGTACTTAAAACCAGGTTTAGTGTGTGTAGGATCTGCAAATAACACTACATATAGGTTTTCAATCACTCAACCATTACATGCTTCTATTAATAATGGTGTTGCATCGTTTGGAAGTGCTGATTCTCCAGTTGAAGTTCATCAAGGATCCTCGTTAAGTATTCAATTCTTAGCAGATAATACAATAGATGATCAAAGATTCTTACTACAGAATCCAAATATTGATATGTCATCTATAAAAGTATTTGTTTCTGGTCCTGCAGATACAGGTATTGGTAGAGAATATAAAATGATTGATAATATTCTTAATCTTGATAAGAATTCTGAGGTATTCTTTGTACAGGAAGTTCAAGATGAGAAATATGAATTATTATTTGGTGATGGATACTTTGGTAAAAAATTAGAAAATAATAGTATCATAACAGTAAGATATATTATTACTGATGGTGCTGGAAGTAATGGTGCTTCGCAATTTGCTTTCCAAGGTTCATTTGCTGATAAGGATCCAAATTCAGAAACAAACATAAGCACTGTTATACCAACTGCTGGAATTACTATAAACACCGTTAATCCTGCGACAAACGGTTCTGAGGCAGAGAATGTTAGTTCTATTAAGTATTTTGCACCTAGACTATATTCTGCTCAATATAGGGCGGTTACACCAAGAGATTATGAGGCAATTATACAGTCAATTTACCCTAGAACAGAGTCTGTTGCTGTTATTGGTGGTGAGGAATTAGATCCACCACAATTTGGTAAGGTTCAGATTAGTATTAAACCAAAGAATGGTACTTATGTTTCTGATTTTGATAAACATCAAATTAAAAATAAATTAAAAAGTTATGCTATTGCTGGTATTAACTCTGAAATTATAGATCTTAAGATTTTATATGTTGAAATTGATTCATCCATTTATTACGATAGTTCTAGAGTTTCAAATGATGTTGATTTACGTTCAAAAATCTTAGGTGGTCTTACAAAGTACTCACAAACTGTAGATATTAATAAGTTTGGTGGAAGATTCAAGTATAGTAAGGTTTTGCAATTAATTGATAGAATTGATAGTGCTATTACATCAAATATCACCAAATTGAAAATTAGAAGAGATTTAAAAGTTCTTATAAATCAATTTACACAATATGAATTGTGTTTTGGTAATAAGTTCCATATAAATCCTGAAGGATTTAATATTAAGAGTACTGGATTTACCTTAAGTGGATCAAGTGATACTGTATACATCACAGATGTTCCAAATAAAAAGGCAGATGGCACTTTAGATGGAAGTGGAAAGGGTGTTTTAAGTGTTATTTCAAGAAATCAGAAAGAAGAGTTGAAAGTTGTTGCTAAATCAGCAGGAACTGTTGATTATAATAAGGGTGAGGTTATTTTAAATACTCTAAATATTACCTCAACGGTAGCAGCAAATAATTTGGTTGAAATTCAAGCATTCCCAGACTCTAATGATGTAGTTGGATTGAAGGATTTATACCTCAGTTTTGACGTTTCTAATAGTAAGATAAATATGGTTAAGGACGTAATTGCTTCTGGTGAAGATGTATCAGGAGTTGTATTTACAAGAGATTATTACACATCAAGTTACTCAAACGGAGACCTAGAGAGAAAATAAATGAGCATAGGTATTGATAAAAGAGTCCAGATCAACAAAATAGTTGAGAGTCAGTTACCTGAGTTTGTAAGGTCGGATTTTCCAACTACAATTGAATTTTTTAAACAATATTACCTCTCTCAGGAATTTCAGGGTGGTTCAACTGATCTAATTACCAATTTAGATCAATATTTAAAGGTTGATAACCTAGTTCCTGAAGTTGTTCATGGAACTACTACATTATCTTCTGTAGTTTCCGCATCAGATACAACTATTACTGTTGCATCAACTAAAGGTTTTCCTGATACTTATGGTCTTTTAAAGATTGGTAATGAAATTATAACATATACTGCTAAAACAACCACTACTTTTACGGGTTGTCTTCGTGGTTTTAGTGGTGTAAGTGGATTTGATGTTGGTATATCAACATCTTTAGATAATGTTAATAGAGAAGGTTTATTATTTGAGTCTACAAAGGCAGAATCTCATGCTAATGGTGCAACAGTCACCAATTTAAGTGTATTATTCATACAAGAATTTTATAAAAAGTTAAAGAAAACATTCTTACCTGGTTTAGAAGATAACGATTTTACTAAAGATCTTGATGTTGGTAACTTCATTAAAAATGCAAGAAGTTTCTATCAATCAAAAGGTATTGAAGAATCTATAAAAATTCTATTAAGAGTTTTATATGGTGAAGAATCTATAGTATTAGATTTAGAAGAGCGTTTACTTAAGCCTTCTAGTGCAGAATTTTTAAGAAGAGAAGTTATAATTGTTGATAGAATTAGTGGTGATCCTCAAAAATTAGTTGGTCAAACTGTTTTTAAATCAAATGATTTGAGAACAAGTGCTTCTGTATCTGAAGTTGAGATATTAACTAGAAATGAAAAGGTTTATTATAAGATTTCTTTGTTTGTTGGGTATTCTGACAGAGATTTAATTGAGGGAATATTCACTATTCCTGGTAGAACTAAAGTATTAGAACCAGTTTCAATTGGTTCTTCAGTTGTTTCTGTAGATTCTACTGTTGGATTTGCCCAAACTGGTTATGTTTTATGTGGAATTAATTCAATTACCTATAGTTCAAAGACAGTTAATCAATTCTTTGGTTGCACTAACATAATAGAAAATATTGATATTGGTTCCGATCTTAGGGCAGATGAAACAATTTATGGATATGAAGATGGAGACTTAACTAAGAGAGTTGATTTAAGAATAACTGGTGTAATATCTGATTTTAAAACAGTTTCTGATATTTCTTTAGTATCTGAAGGGGAAAGAATATTTGTTAAAAATGTAGGTGAATCTATACCAAATCCAGTTTCAAATAAAACTTATAAGGAAATATTTGCTAATTCATGGATATACAATACCAGTAGTAGATATCAAGTACTTGATATTTCTGGTTCTACTCTTTCTTTAGGTAGTTCAATTGATAAGTCTAGTTTGAAACTTGGAGACACTATTGAGATTTTATTACGTAATTCCAATACAGTTGTAGTTTCATTAGCAGAAATTACTGATATTAATGATTCAAATAATCAAATAGTAGTTTCTGGATTATCTGGATTTACCCCTACTCTTGGTTTATATTATGATATTCGTAGAAAATTAAATAAAGCAATAAGTAATGGTATAGAAATATTAGAGGGTAATTCAAATATTATCTCTGATGTATTGAATGTATATACTGATGATGACAAAGAGGCGTATGTTGCATCCAACTCTCTACCCAGTTATACAATACCTTCGGAAGTTAAAGTATCTATATTTGAAAATACAGGTGATTCTGCTAATTTTGATGGGTATAATGTAGACACTCAAGATTATGATATCATAAAAGGTAGTTCATCTTTTGGTGAAAGTGAGTTAATTACTGGAGATTCAGTAGTTTATACCGCAAGTGCTCCATTAACAGTCGGGGATCAGAAACTTGTATCAGGAGATGTATATTATGTTGAGGTAGTAAGTATTACTCCTGCTAAGATTAGGATATATCGTTCAAGGGCAATGATCGGCAATGCTGAAAATGCCATTAGATTTAAAGCAGAAGGTGATGCAATAACTGCTACTCATACCTTTACTAAAGAATTAGAATATAATAAGAAGTTATCTGCAAATAAAATATTAAAAACATTCCCATTAAGTCAAGATTTATTTGTTTCTGGGAAAAGAGAAACACCAGTTAATGATATTGGTATGTTGATTGATGGTGTTCAAATAAGAACCCCAATTTCAAATGATTACATTTATTATGGTCCTATTGATTCTGTAGATGTATATAACGGTGGAGAAGATTATGATGTAGTTAATCCACCAAGGTTAGTTGTAGATAATAGTTTGGGTGCAGGTACAACTGCTTTAGTTGAACCTGTTATAACAGGAACAGTTAAAGAAGTATTTGTTGATCCACATGATTTTGATATTCTTGATGTTAAGGCATTATCTTTAACTGGTGGTAATGGTACTGGTTGTATTTTGGAACCAGTTATTTCACAAAGATATAGAGAATTATTATTTGATAGTAGAGATATTTTCTTCTCTGGTGGATTATCAATTACAGACGAAACAATTACATTTAAGACTAAGCATTTCTTAGATAATGGTGATCTTATTTACTATAATAGTAATGGAAATCCACCTATTGGTGTAGGTTTATTTGGTGACGTTTCAAACACTGCTAGTGGAAGATTAGCTACTGGTGCTGGATATAATGTTAGAGTAGTTAATTCAAGTACAATTCAATTACATACCTCATATGAGGATGCAATTGCTGGTATTAATACTATTGGTATCTCAACAGCAACTAATGCTGCAGGTATTCATAAATTTAGGACTGGATCTAAGACAACATTACAATCAGTTAAAGTTATAAATCCTGGTTCTGGATATCAATA
>CEVZ01228217.1_pt1 | contig 10489 bp, 13 predicted proteins | sample 361371 | NCBI WGS metagenome assembly CEVZ01 (sample SAMEA2620217, study PRJEB7988) | marine metagenome | isolation source: saline water (ENVO:00002010), including
AAAATTTAGATTTTCCAGACACATTTAATGTCCATGGCCAAGAAACAAACTTATCATTTTTTTTTAAACCTGACTCAACAAGCGAAATTGATGTTAAAAGTTTATAAGGCAAATTAAATTCCTTGCCGTACTTTTCAGTATAATAAAAACAATTACTTACATTATTTGAGTAAACAAAACTAAAATTAAGGAAGAATAGAACAATAACTTTTCCTAGTAATCTCATTGAAATTACTGAGCAAAATTAATGCCACTATTTTCTCAAAATAGAACTACTTAGAAGTTCCCTACCTAAAGAAATAAAATTATAGGGGTTAACAGGTTTTCCATTAACTTTTATTTCATAATGTAAATGAGCTCCTACTGCCCTTCCAGTAGAACCCATTTTTCCAATGATATCACCCTCACTTACAAAGTCCCCTTTTTTAACCGCCAATTTATGTAAATGGCCATAAATAGTTGAGACACCGTGCTTATGAGTAATCTTTATTGCTTTTCCATAAGAACCATTTCTTCCAGATGAAACAACAAAACCATCAGCGGGCGCCCTAACCTCTTCCTGCCATGTTCCGGCCATGTCAATTCCATAATGCATTTGTTTAAGCTTCGTTTTTGGATGAATTCTATAACCATATGGGCTAGAAACGTAGTAATATTGCATTGGTGGTTTTAAGGGCAAGAAAATTATAGCATTTTTAAGGTCCTCCATGAACTGAAACCTTAGTGATGTGTGATCAATTAATTTAGCATTGTCTATCCCAAGAGTTTCATTTTCAGATGTAAGAAAAGACTCAATTTCTTGAATTGAGATGTTGTCTGGTTTTAATTTTAAAGATTTAAATACATTGACTAGTTGCAAGATTTCAAGATCAAGTTTGTTGTTGAAATGTAAAATTTTCAATTTTTTAGTTCTAGGTGCAATATAAGGAATAACAGGTAAATTACTGTAGGCAAAAGATTGGTTCTTTTTTACATGAACTTTCTGGTCAGAAGTTTTTTTATTAAGTGTATGCTCTATGGCAATCATCTCTGGGCTAGCTAGCCTAGAAAATTGGTCTAGAACAACTTCGTCTGAGTGATTTATTTCATATTGAAAACTTTTTCCAAAGTTAGAAACAAGGTTTTTTATATTATTTAATTTTTCTTTAATCCCAACTTTAATATTAACCTGTTCATCAGCTAAACTAAAGTTATCCGGGGGGAACTCAACAATTATTTCATTATTAGTTTCAATATTTTCGCTATTAATAGCACTGTTTGCAATGCTTTTTAAAGTCTCAATTTCACTCTCAGTAAATTTGTTTCTTACAACTTCTTCATTTTTGAAAGAAACATAATTAAAAAATGAAGAAATTCCAAAGAATACAAATTGAAGAAGTTTAAAAATAAAAATAATTGAGAGAACAAATGCTGAAGCATAATGCTTTAAATTGAATACTATTTCAATTGGACCTTTTTTGGTAAAATATAAAAATCTTCTTTCTCTGAAAATCTCTCTAACATTATTAGAGCTTGCTGCTATTCTCCCAAATTTTGGACTTGATTTAAAATTATTGTTTAAAAATCTTCGAATTAAATGTTGCATTTCTTTTATTTAAGATAAAGAACAACAACCAACATAATATTAGTAAGCAATTGCATAAGCATAATCAGTAACATTAATTTCCATGAAATCGGATTACTTACATTTAAATTAAATTGTGGAAAAGGTTTATTTTCATCGAGTTTTACAGTTCTTTTATTATCATCAAAAATGTTTTCATTTTGATAATCTTTATAAGTTTTTTGCTGAAATTTCTTTGATTCGCTTTGTTCATTCAACCTCTTAACTTTTTCTTCTATATCAACTTTTACTTTTTTGTTTTCTATTTCTTTAATAGGTTGATTCGAAATTTCTAAGCTAGCAATATCTTTCTTAAGATTTTTATGTGGCGAAATACTCTCAACTTTTTCTATTTTTTTTGTTTCTTGAGTTTGTTCTCTAATAATTTCCTGTTTTTTCTTATCCTGAGCAACTGCTGTTGATGAACCAGTCATTTGAGTTCTCATTTTTTCAATCCTATCTCGTATATCTATAACTTGTTCTGACATTATCTTAATTATTAAAATTTAAAGTTTTTATATGCATTTCATGAGCCAAATATATAATAATATTACTTTTTTTTTAATTTTTTTTGTGTTAAGCATTATAAATCTTTAAAGAATTAAAGCAATGTTTTCTAGAGACTCTGATAAGATTAACAAATCCTCACCCTCCTCAAGTGTCATTGGAGTTGAAATGCAAATAAACGGTAATATCAAATGTAGTGGAAACCTAGTATTAAAGGGTAAGGTAAAAGGGAATATTGAATGCGATCATATAAGTATTTCCTCTGAAGGTTTTTTAAAGGGAAATATTAAATCTTTAAATACTACAATAGGAGGTGATTTTGAAGGTGATGTATTTGCTGACACATTAGCAATTGAATCAACTGCCAAAATTAAAGGTACTCTCCATTATAACACACTTAGAGCTCAAGGTGGCGCTCAATTAGATGTTCAACTTGTTAAAGGGTTAGATGAGGATAAAGCAAAGGTAAGCTCAAAATCACCAAAAACACGAAAAAATAAGAAAGGTCAATCATAAATGGCAGATAATCAATCCATAATAGGTAAGAGTGCAATTTTTAAGGGTAAAATCTCTAATGCTTCAACAATCGAAATCAATGGAAGGGTTGAAGCAGACATAAAATCAGAAAAAGTAACTCTTGGCAAAAATGCTACTCTTGAAGGCTCTATTACATCTGAATTAGTTGTAATTTCAGGCAACTATCAAGGTAAGATTAAGGCTGATTCCGTATGGTTAACAGATACTTCTGTAATTACTGGTGAAATAAATTATAAGTCCTTGCAAATGGATCGAGGTGCTGCTCTTAACTGTAAAATAATCCACAATTGGGATGAGCGAAAATTCAAAGGGAAAAAAGTTGATGAAATTGAAGATGATAAAAAAAATGATGAAGATTAATACTTAGCTTGGAGAACAGAATTGAGTGATATTACATATATAAATAAAGACCTTTTAATGGAGGGAACGTTAGAATCCAAGGAAGGACAAATTATAATTGCTGGGACTTTTAAAGGTAATGTCACTGCTAAATCTCTTATTATTGAAAGCTCTTCAGTATTCACAGGGAATATTAATGCTGAACATGTAAGAGTTGAGGGTAATGTTATTGGAGATATTACAGCTGATCATTTAGAAGTTTCTAATAGCGGAAACGTTGATGGAAAGCTTAAAACTAATTCATTATCAGTTGATTCAGGTGCACAAATTTCCGGTAATGTTTCAAGAATAACTTAGCTCTTCAAATTCATTTTTTGCGTATTTATACAGTTTTCAAAAAATTTTAAAGCTTTTTCTTCACCTTCAATTTTTTCAAGGTTCATTGCAGAAAACCTTCCCGCTGCAAGTGAAACAGCCCACAAGTCATTCTCATTTACAGCATAACTGAAGAGAATTTTTTCAATTTCATCTCTAATTTTAATATACTTAGCTTTTTTAATTGTAAGTCTATCTGGAAATGGAATAATTTTTCGATTATCTGACATATTTGATTTAACGACTAATGTATTGTAAATTTTAATAAAAAATAATATTTTAAAGGATATTTTTATTTTTTAACAATCATCAAGCTTATGACAAAGAAAAATACCAAAAACTTACCCGTTAAAGCAAAATCAACCGAGCTAATAACTGTTAATCAAGAAAAAATAAGCCCCTTAGATATTACTCAAAAACTGCATCATTTAAAAACAAGAGCAGAAGTGAGAAAGTATTTACCTGATATCCTCGGAAGAGTTCTTGCTAGAATATGGATAGATTCTAGTTTCAAAGATGAGTTTGCAAAAAGTCCCCAAAAAACTCTAGAATTTAACGGAGTTTACCTCCCTGAAGATATGTCAATTGAATTTCAAAAACCCAATTCTGATAGACCAAGAATTGTAGTTTATGAACAAAGACCTAATTCAAGGTTTAAGTTAAGAGTTCTTTATTTACAATTAGTAATGATGGCAGGAAGGTGAATATTCTAAAAGTAATTCTTTTCTTATGTTCCTTTTTTAGCGTTAATGCAAACGATCTCATTAATGATGAGGATTACTATAATAAAGGAGTTGAGTTTTATGATGATGGAGCATTCAATGAATCATTTATAGTTTTTTTTAATTTGTCAGAAAAAGGACACAATGATTCAATTTTTAATTTAACTAATATGTATTATGAAGGGGTTGGTACCATTCAAAATTTTAAATTGTCTTTAAAATATTGCTGGTTGTGTGTTCTTAATGGAAACAAAAGATGTCTCCAAAAGGTAGATAAAATTAAAGATAAACTTTCTGAAAAAATTATTGAGTCGGTTGCAAATGAAATACCGGAAATTCTTGAAAAATTTTTCGTTAGACTTAATGATCCAAAATTTGCTTTTAAGTTGGGTTTCTGGCACGAAAAAATTTCACCTATCCCTGATTTCGAACAATCTTATTTGTGGTACTCCGTATCAGTCAGTAGTGGTGTTTATAAGGCTATGAAGTTAAGAGACAGAGTTGGAAAAGAAATTGAGGTTGAAAAAATTGATGAATTACAAAATGAAGCAAAAGAAATAATTACAAAAAATAAATATTTTAACCAACAAAATACGGAGGAAAACATATGATTTACAAAGTTCATTGGATAATTGATGGTATTGCAGAAATTGAAGCAGAAACTAAAGAAGAAGCAGAAAAAAAATTACAAGAAACTCTTGAAGATTATGTAAAAAATTCAGACGATCTTATGAATAAATTTGTTGCAAAGTCTATACAAGGAACAGCTTACTTAGATGGAGAAGATGATAAGAAAGAGAGTAAAGATGAAAATGAAAGTAAAAAAAAGAAAGAAGATTAGTTTAGTTTTTTTAATTTTTTTATTATTACCATTAAGCGTGGACTCTATTGGAAGGAAATATGAGCCAGAAGAAGGAACTTTCGATAGAAGAAAAAGAATAGAGATAAGACCTCTTTGTCGGTTAGTTAAAGAGACCATTGTTCCTGATGATGTAATTTGTGAATATAAATCTCAAAAATCTGGAGAAAAGAATAAACAAATCTACTTAGGAGCTCCGGGAAATACCTGCCAAAAACAAATTGTTTGCCCAAAAAAATGATTTTTTTTGGAAACTTAAGAATTTATAGGAAAAGAGCTTGGACTATTCTAGAACCTGCCGATGAGAAAGATAGTTTATCAAAATTCATAGATATTTTTTTAGTTTGCCTTATTTTTTTTAATATATTGATGGTAATTCTTGAAACTGTTGAAACATTATATCTGCAATATGAAAAACATTTTAAATATTTTGAATTATTTTCAGTAACAATTTTTTCTATTGAATATATTGGAAGATTATGGTCTTGCGTAGAAAACAAAACAAAAAACCAGAGTAACACTAAAGTTAGGTTAAAATACATTTTAAGTTTTTCAGCAATTATTGATGCAATTGCAATTCTTCCTAGCCTGTTAGCTTTTTTATTTCCAACCGTTGATCTTAGATTTGTTAGAGCTTTAAGAATTTTTAGGTTACTTAAATTTTCACGATATTCTAATTCTATTAATACGCTATTAGTTGTCTTGTGGGATCAACGAAAATCTCTTGGTGCAGCTTTTTTTATTTTATTCATTGTTTTAATCATCTCATCAAGTGGAATGTATATAGTTGAAAAAGATATTCAACCTGAAAAATTTGGAAGTATTCCTCAGTCGATGTGGTGGTCTATAGTTACTCTGACTACTGTGGGATATGGAGATGTTTACCCAGTAACTTCGATGGGAAAGTTTTTTGGATCAATTATTATCATTCTAGGGATCGGTACAGTAGCACTCCCATCTGGTATTCTTGCCTCTGCATTTACTGAATATACAAGAAGAAACCAGCAAAAATATGAGGATAAACTCAAGTTTATGTTATCAGATAATATTATTGATGATGATGAAAGAAAAGAGTTGAATGAATTATCAGAAAGACTTAACCTTTCAGATGAAGATATTGCTGCAATTGAGGCGCATTATAAAAACAAGAAAAAATAGACTTAACCCACAGCACCTATAAAATGTGATATCCCTGTGCTAACCCTTCTTGCACATTCGTAAAGAGCTTCTAATTGTCTGAAAATATTTTTTTCCTCTTTTGAATAATCTACATTCTGCTCACTCAAGTAATTTGAAGATTCGCCAAAACCAGAATAAGAAGTACTAACTTTTTTTACTGGAAAAATTTTTCTTAAAGTTTCCACTGCATCTAACACGTCGAATCTAATTAACTTAGCAATTATTTCATCTCTAGACGTACCAGCTTGGTCACTAAACTTCGGAACTCTTACAGATAAGAGGAAAATTTCATGAATAATTGCCACCCTTATACCATGCATTAGCAAAAGTTCATCTCTAATTTCCTTCTCAACAACTCTGCCTCTACCAACTGCTATTCTTCCTCTATTCTTTCTTCCAAGTATCCAGTTTCTTATTTCCATATATTCTTGATGTAAAGTTCTATAGACCTTATTAAACCGCCAGTGCACATCAAATTTTTCAAGAAGATTTGCTACCTCTTTCATATTCTCACTTCTACTAGAATCTGCTGTTCGGGTTGACCAAGACAACCACATTCCTGGATCATAACAATCAATGTAGGCTTTAAGAACTTCAATGTCACTAAAAGCAAAAGCATATTTAATCATGTCCATTATTCTTCTAAATCTACTTGAGGTTTTATAATATTTATTGAACTGTTTAGGGTTTTTTTTCAAAAATTTACCAACCCCTCCCAATGAATTAGCTAACATACCAAGTTGCTGTAAAATATTATTTTGTGGAATAGCTCTTGTTTGGCTAGGATGGTAAACAAGTGTTTTAGATGATCCGTCTACAAATCTTTTAACAGCTCTTGAACCAGTTGAGTGTGTGAGATTAACACTAAAAACATTAAGTAGTGCTGCATAATTTGGGTCATCCATTATTTCAGTATTAAATTGTTTGATGGTATTAACGAATTCAATTCCAAAATCTGCTGAATCATAGAGCGAATCATTTGTTTCTGAATCATTGTTATTGAAACAAAAATCTAATATTCTTGCTATAGAAGCAAAAGCTAAATCATGATTCATAAAGTACTGATACCCATCTCCACCTTGAAAGCTGATTTCTTGAACTAAATCTATATTCCATTCCTTTAATTTTTTTCTTGTATATGAGCAGTTTACGTATCCTAACCTATCTAGAAGTGAAACTGGATGACCTCCCCTTCCAATTGACTCACCGTGCGTATTAAAAATTAAGAGCTTTACATCAGACAAATTATTATCTGCTAGAATCTTAGCAATTTTCCTTTGAAGATTTTCAATTGACAATACTGCTGCTGACTGACCAAGATATCTACCAGCATCGGAATATCCAGTCTGAATACTAAGTTTTTTTCTTTTTATAACATATTTTTTATAGTGAATATTTTTTAATAATGATGAGATTACTTCATGACCCGTTGAAAGTCCTTTTTCAGTTTCAAACAAAGGAGATATATCAATTTTTTCATCAACACCAAAAAGCTTTGAAAAATATAAAGCTGTCATCACAGTCAAAGCATAGTCACATTCAGCAATAAGAAACCTTATGGTTTGGTTTTCATCAATATACTTAAACATCTGTTTAATAATCATGAAATAACGTCTAGCATTCATATTTTCCTCTAGTATGCTTCCAAAATTAATTTTAACTGGAGTGACATTATCAATGAGTTTTGAAATTACTTGAAGGTATGTCCTTTTATTTGAGGGATCATCAGGATCACCTTTTAAGTCAACTTCTTTAGAAATTGCATTATTTAATTGATTAGCGTTTAATCTTACTTGTGTTCTCCCTAAACCTAAGCCAAAGTTTTTTATTACAATTTTTAATACTATTAAATTATCTACTAACTTCTGATAATATTTTATTTTTTTAAATTTTATTGAGGCAATTATCTCATTAAGTTTTTCAATCAATAATTTTTCATCTGTAATCAATTTATCTTTATTCTTAAACAAAAAATTCGATACATATTTAACATCATCGACATTATCCAAAAATTTTGGATCAGAAAAATATTTTAGAATTTTTTTATTAATTGATATAGATTCAGAAATTAATTTATGAAAACTATTTAATTTTTTTGAAAGTTCTTTTTCTTTGGAAATTTTTAAAATTCCTTGAATAGTTTTCTCGTATTCTAATAATTGCTCTAACTTAACTTTAAGCCTCTTAGAAAAAGTATTACTCCATGAAATATCTCCTCTTCCATCAACATCATATCCAACCCATGTGTGTAGTCTAAAAATTTGAGGCATCACTTCATAATATTCATTTGGAAAAATCTCTTTTGTTACATTAACAACAATTTTAAAAAAGCTATTCAAAGCATGCTGCAAATTTTTCAAAGCAATAATTGATAAGTCATGTTCAAAATCTAAAGATATATTTTTTTCAGGTTTTTGTTCAGTTTTAAAGATATCTTTAATAATTAATTTTAATTCTGAATCACTAATTTTTTTTCCTTTTTCATTCTTATTTGTTGCCAACCTAGCTAAATTAATCATAATTTGATGTGTCATTCCAAAAGTAGGGTGAGCAGTGAGTACAATGCCAAAGGTCTCTTTTTGTAATTTTTTATTAAATTCGTTAAATGTAATTTTTTGATTTTTTTTAAAAGCAAGCGATTTTATTATTTTGTATACAGATTTATTATTTTCCTCTTTACTTACACTTCCCATATAATTTTTCAAACGGTCTGCACGAAAACCCAGAGAACCAACTGCTAATCTCTGAATTAAAGCCTCTAGAGCAGAATAGTTTAATAGATTTTTCTCTAATCTTCTGGAAATATCCAAAGCTAACATTGTAATAGAATTTGAAAAAGGGTCTTTTTCAGCTCCAGATCTAATTTTATCAAGATCTTTTTGTAATATTTTTCTTAGCATTTGAGTATCAATATCTTTATCAACGGGAAAACAACTCCAAGTTTTTGGTAAAAGTGGTTTCCTATACAAATCCATTTCTGAATGAGAAAGTTTTCTTATATTAATGCTTGTCATTTTTAAAAAAATCCTATAGATAAATGTTTATATCATAGTTTCAATCCTTATGAAGTTTTTTTAAAAATTCAATCTATGGCATTACTAAAAGAAAAAGTCTTAAGTGTTCATCATTGGACCGATAAAACATTTAGCTTTAAAACTACAAGAAATATGGGGTTTAGGTTTAAAAATGGTGAATTTGCTATGATAGGACTGGAAATAGATGAAAAGCCACTTCTAAGAGCTTACTCAGTTGTAAGCCCAAACCATGAAGATCACCTTGAGTTTTTATCAATAAAAGTTCCTAATGGACCTTTAACAAGCAAACTTCAACACATTAAAGTTGGTGATGAAATTTTAATTAACTCAAAGCCAACAGGAACATTAGTTTGTGATTATTTACTTCCAGGCAGGAACCTTTTCATGTTATCAACTGGAACTGGACTAGCACCATTTATGAGTATATCTCGAGATCCGGAAACTTATGAAAAATTTAGAAAGGTAGTTCTTGTTCACGGTGTGAGAACTGCTAAAGAACTAGCTTATATAGATACTTTAAATAATCTTAATAATGATGAGGTATACTCAGAAGTTACTAAAGGTAATTTTATTTATTTTAACACCGTTACTAGAGATGAATGGCCACGCCAAGGCAGAATTACCAAGTGGATAAATGAAAATAAATTATGGACTGCCCTCAAAATTGAAGAATTTAATCCTGAAGAAGATAGAGTTATGATTTGTGGTTCAGAGGAAATGACATTTGAAACTAAAAGTATTTTTGAAAAACTTGGTTCATCGGAAGGTTCTACAAAAGTTCAAGGTGGATTTGTAATTGAAAAAGCGTTTGCTGAAAAATAAACTTATCTTATGATAAAGTTAATATATTTTGATTTCAATTTTTGGCGAATAGACATTTTAAGACTTAGTCTTAGTTATTCTAAGATTCCATATGATTATAAAAGAATTAAAAGACAAGAGTGGCCACAAGAGAAAAAAAAATTTCCATTTGGTCAGTTGCCAATCATGATTATTGGCAATAAAAAGTATGCCCATACACATTCTCTAGCAAGATTTTGCGCAATAGAAGCAAATCTTTATGCTAATGATAAACTTAAAACAATTATTATCGATCAAGTTTTAGATTGGGCTAATGAAATAACTAATAAAATTGCTCCATCAATAAGGGCGGCTATGAGAGATAAAGATTTTGAAAAATCAAAAAAATTAAGAGAAGAATTTATTAAAAATGACCTTTTAACTTGGTTTTCATATTTAGAAAATTTATTTGATCAAAATTCTTCAAAAAAAGTTTTTTTCAATGATAAATTTAGTATAGCAGACATTACAGCGTGGCGTGTTATATATTGGT
>CEVZ01033916.1_pt1 | contig 10487 bp, 5 predicted proteins | sample 361371 | NCBI WGS metagenome assembly CEVZ01 (sample SAMEA2620217, study PRJEB7988) | marine metagenome | isolation source: saline water (ENVO:00002010), including
ACTTGTGGAGATCAAATTTTGGAAAATGTCTTGAATACACCTGGTATCGAAAGAGTGAATTCTCAAACTCACTTAGGAAGCTATTCTTCGATTATAAAACATGTTCCAGGAATATCAACGTATTATGATACAAAGTATGAAATCACTGACTAAGACTTTTTGACGGGTAGCGTCGTCGAATAGCAATCAACAATTCATCACCCCCTAGCTACCCGTCACCTAAAGTATGTAGCCATCAATTCCATATAATGGTTTAGGACCCCCTAAATTAATTACTGGGGGGATTTATGATAATGGAAGGCGAAAATAAGACTCCAATAGTTCATCTCAAAGATGTGGTAATTGGTTTCAATTCATCCAAACCACTAGTAGAAATAACAAATATGGAGATTTTTCCAGGAGAAGTTGTTGCAGTTACTGGCCCTTCTGGAATAGGTAAAACTACACTATTGAGAACAATCGCCGGGTTAGTAAAACCTATTTCAGGATACATACAGGTTTGTGGCAGTAGTCCATCACAAATTCTGAGAGGTGAAGTAGGATATATCCCTCAAAGATTAGGATTGGTTAGACATGCAAGCGTTTTACATAATGTTATGCTAGGAGCAAAAACTAATCAAAAACTCTCTAAGTCTTATTTTTCAAGTAGATCAGAGAAAGAATACAGCATAAAAAAAATTAATTCAATGGGACTTACAGAAAAAACCAATGAGCCAGTAAGGAGACTTTCTGGCGGTCAGCAAAGAAGAGTAGCAATCGCTAGGACACTATCTCAAGCCCCTAGTTTGATTATGGCCGATGAATTTCTTAGTGAATTAGATGAGAAAACTATCAATATGGTACTCAGGGAAATACTTGATTATGTCAGGAACAGTAAAGCTGCCTTACTAGTAGTAGAACATGATGTATCTCGTGCAAAGGAAATGGCAGATCATTTACTGGTTATTGATGATGGACGTGTAAATCCGTTTATCAGTGAAACAAGAACTATATTGTTGGAGGCAGAAAAATGAGTTTTAGAGACAATGCAATAATCTGGTTTTCATTTATAGGACTAATAATATCAGTATTATTAATAGATAATCTAGTTAATGATTGGGGAAGACTCTCAGGGAGTTGGAATAATCTAACAATCTTTATTTCCGAATCTCTTTGGCCACCAAATTGGAGTGTAATTGAACCACAAGCATATCCTGTATGTACAGTTTATCCTCTTTTTGACTTTACATGTTCAACTGCTTGGATAGGAATAATTGAAACATTAAAAATCGCCTTTATCTCAACAATTTTTGGTTCCATAATTTCACTACCTTTGGCCCTACTAGCTGCAAGAAATTTAAATCCAAGATGGATATCATTTATTGTACGTTTTATCCTAGCAGCAGCAAGAAGTTTACCTAGTATAATATGGGCAATATTCTTCGTTATTTTGGTAGGTTTTGGGCCAATATCTGGAATACTAGCGATGACAATTTATACTGTAGGATATTTAGGAAAATTACAATATGAATCTATAGAAGGAATTTCTAGCATTCCACTGGAAGCAGGAAAATCTATGGGACTTTCAAGGTTTGAAATTTCAAAGGGAATTGTAATTCCCGAAAATGCTAATGATTTAATTTCTCAAATAATTTTCATGTTTGAATATAATGTTAGACATGGTACTGTTATTGGAATAGTAGGGGCTGGTGGAATAGGATATTACATCAATTTATATCTAAAATTTTTACAGTATGACAAAGTAATAGCTTATTTAATCATCATTTTTGTAGTAGTATTGATTATAGATTTTATTTCAATATCGGCTAGATCATTATTCACAGAGGATGGCGATAATAATGACGATTCATTTTTCACGTCATTTCTGAAATTATGGAAGGAAACGATACTTCCTAAAGACTTCTTATTGTTTTCTAAAAAATAGATATGGACCTATATTTCACCAACTATGCGAATCTCTCCATCCTCATAAAAAATTTGAATATTATCCTTGACTTTAATAGTCAGAGAAGAGAGAGCGTCATAAACTTGTTTTTCGGTCACTTTGAAAGCATCTGCAGCCCTTCTAGTAGACCAAGGAATCTCGATAAAATCCGATGCAGAAATCCATCTTAATAATCTTAGTTCGAAATCATTTAAATCTTTTATTGCCATATTATTCACCTATGTCATTATATGCTTCCACCATCATTCTCACGGCCTTTTCCACTTCAATTCTTCCTTCTAATAAATTATCCAAAGCAAACAAAAAGGGAGAATAATGCCCCAATTCTAATGATTTCTTTGAAAACATCTGAGTAGCCCTTACTCCCTCTGCAACCATATGCATTTCATCCAATGCTTGTTCCAAACTCTTTCCTTCGCCGAGCATTTGTCCTAGTGTTCTATTTCTACTTCTCGGACTTGTTGCTGTAACATACAAATCACCAATTCCAGCTGGGCCAAATGCTGTAGTAGGATTGGCCCCCATCATTTCTAGTAGACGAATACCTTCACTATATCCAGAAACTACCAATGCCGCCTTCAGATTATCTCCGCCGATATTATCTCGTAATCCATCAACTATTCCACAAGCCAATGCAACTGTATTTTTGTAAGCCCCCCACAGCTCAGCTCCAACTGGATCTTCGGTCGGCTTTAGAATTAAAGAATCGGTTGAGAGTCTGTCAGAAACTCTCTCAGCAACTGAACGATCATGACAGGCTACTAATGCAGTTGACAGAACTCCCTTAGCTACTTCAGGTGCTATTGTTGGGCCAGTCATCACCACTACAGAATTCGATTTACCATTTTCTCTAAGCCTTTCTTCAATTACATTTGAAATCATTATACTTCCATCTCCATCAGCCAGTCCTTTTGCCAAATCAATGATTAAATGTGAAGGTCTAATATGATGAATTAACCCCTCAAAAACTTCGAGAATTATACTACTAGGTAAAGCTAGAACTAAAATCTCACATTCTTCAGTGATATCAGAAATTTCCATTGTCACCTCAAGCTCAGGTATAATAAATCCAGGAAGATATTTTTTATTTTCCTTAGTCATCATCATTGACTCATATACATCATTTTCCACGGTCCAACCTAGGACATTATGGCCATCCCTACACCAAATATAGGCTAAAGTAGTACCCCAGTTGCCCAATCCGATAATCCCAATTCTTGCCATAATCGTCATATTATCGGCTAAGTCTGCCTTTTAATACACTATGGGCAACTAATCGATAATCAGTTGCCTTATTGATGAGAAATCACTCCCGCAGCATCAAGCAGGGGTACCCGAGTGGTCAAAGGGGCTGGGTTTAGGTCCCAGTGCGTAGTGCTTCGCAGGTTCAAATCCTGTCCCCTGCACCATTTAATCTAGCCTAATTCTTTTAGATTTAAGTTTAGCAATTTTTCTACGTTGCCATCCCACCAGTCGATAAACCACCAATGAAATAAATCCAAAGCTAACTAAAATCATAGACCATGAATTGTTATCGAATGGCCTCGTAGCGTCTAAAGGATATTTATCATCGGGAATGCAATCTCTGTCAGTAATGACACAGTCTGTAATTCCATCACCATCATCATCAAGGTCATAAGCATCAGGTTGACCATCTCCATCTGTATCTTTGATTAATGCTGCTTCAAGCCCCGACTCTTCGACTTCCTCTTCGATTTCTTCGATTTCTTCGATTTCCTTCGGACATCCTAGTAACCAACCCTTTGCGACAATTCCATGATTTAATTGGGGTTCAGTATAATTAATTCCAGGAATGTCTGGACATTGGTCTCCAACAATTATTCCTTTTTCTAAATCTATTTGACTAATATCTCCAATTTCATCACCATCAGAGTCAATCCACCAATTAACATCGTTTTCGGCCAATCTATAAGTGATTCCATCAATTACTAAACCGCCCTCATCAAACATGTCTATATTATCACCAAAACTATCTCCATCTGTATCCAGCCATTCAGTGGATAGCAAAGGAAATACATCTATATCATCAGTGAAACCATCTCCATCATCATCATCATCTGCATTATTTCCAATAGAGTCAGAATCTGTATCCAACCATTCTGTCGCATCATTGGGAAAGGCATCTACAGAATCTAAGAATTGATCATTATCGTCATTATCATCTTCATTATCCCCTATGCCATCATCATCAAAATCTGACCATTCTAAAGGATTATTTGGGAACTTATCGAAGGAGTCAACTCTTCCATCGTTATCATCGTCATCATCCGAATTATCTCCTATGCCATCATTATCTTCATCTGCCCATTCATTTTGATTATTTGGAAACAAATCTTCAGTATCATTAACTCCATCGTTATCATCATCAACATCAACACTGTCTGCAATAGCATCTCCATCCGCATCTAATGCTAACTCAGGATCTAATGGCCATAAATCAAATCTGTCACTTACTCCATCGTTATCGTCATCCAAATCTGAAACATCTGGAATAAGATCACCATCAAAATCTTCAATACAGAAATCTATATTTCCACTTGCTCGATTTATGGTAGAAGTATTGGAAGGACAAGCCGTTTGAGAGGTTGCAAGTAATTCGTCAACATAGTAGCCAATAGAAGCCTCAGAACATGTTGCCTGCCCTCTTAGACTTGAATAATATCCTCTAGTACATCCTATTTGATCTAAAGCTCCACCTGATGGGGCACTATAACCTCTATCAGCAAGGATGCAAGATGTCTGAGAAGAATCTGGCTGATAAGTTCCTGGAGAGCATTGAATTTGGGCAGCTGAACCATGCATTAAGTCTATATTTTTCGGAGAATCACTATTATCAGTCGTTCCATCACCAAGCTGCCCAAATTCATTATAGCCCCAGCAATAAAGTGTAGCATCATCTAATATGGAACATGAATGTCTTTGACCTACGGATATTGATAATGCAGCACTATCTACAGGTAGGTCAGCAATAATTGGTATAGTCGAAGAAGTAGAGGTCCCATCCCCCAGTTGTCCAACCGTATTATCTCCCCAACAAGCAATTTCTCCCCCATCAAGTAATGAACAGGTATGAAAAACACCGGATGAAACTTGTGTTGAAATTTGATTTTCTAGTAATCTAGATTTTACAGGGATATTACTATTGTTTGTTGAAGAATCTCCAAGCTGACCATATGCATTAAAGCCCCAGCAATATACTTCACCATTATTCAACACAGCACAAGTATGAAATGAACCAGAAGAAATCGATATTACATCAGTATCAGCAGGTAAGGTTACTAGATTAGGAACCAATCTATCTACATTATCTCCTAATCCTAACTGTCCGTGATAATTATCTCCCCAACACTTAACATCCCTGGTTGTAGTTAATGCACAAGTATGGTATGATCCAGAGGAGATAGAAATAGCCAAATCACTACCACCCAGATTAACTGCAATTGGACTGTGACTGCCCGTTCTTGTCCCATCACCAAGCTGACCATTACTATTATCGCCCCAACATTTGATTGTTTTATCATTCAAAATTGAACATGTGTGACCTTCACCAGATGACACGCTGGTTGCTGTCTTTCCCCCTCCTAAGGAAACTATAACTGGACTTGTTCTTTCAATACTAGTTCCATCACCAAGCTGCCCAAATTCATTACTCCCCCAACATCTAAAAGTATCATCATCAATAATTGCACAATTATGGTAAGATCCTGAACTTAACCCATCCACTCTTTTTCCTTGTGGAAGTAGAACCTTAGTAGGAATATGTTTAGATTCTCGGGTCCCATCTCCAAGCTGCCCAAATTCATTACTCCCCCAGCAACTTACAGAACCATCATCTAATATGGAACATGAATGGAATGAGCCCAGTGTTATTTCAGTAAGAATTGGAACGTTATATCCAGGATCAGATCCTCTACAATCAGATACTGATGTTGATCCCGTTTCAGTATTGAATGTCCCGCCAGGACAAGGAGTATCAAATTCCGACTGAGGATTTTCAACATAATATCCTGCTCTTGCATCATCGCAAGATGTCTGTCCAGTGAGAGATTGATATGTCCCTGGTGGACACGGAGAATCACTAGATGCTCCATCATTTGCTACATAATGACCAACTCTGGCTGGACTCTTGACTGAGGTTCCCGGAGTATCCACATAGAAACCCTTAGTTGCTGGTAGGCAAACATACCTTCCATATGTAGGAACTGGACAAAATTTTGCCTTGGTTGGATTATTATCGTCATAGTCATCACCACCAGCAAACCCATCTCCATCAGAATCTCCAGCTCCATGAGTATCAAAGATATTCAATTCATCATCTCCATCTAGATCTCTCTCAGCCGAATTAATATATGTCCATCTTGGTAAATCCACAGTTATTGGAGATGATACAGGTACAGAATTTTCACCAATTTCACCCCAACATTTCAGTAAATCATTACTAGTTACCGCACAAGAAATTGTGCTACCAGATGTAACTGACAATGGATTAATTACTGGACCTAGACTTATCTCAGTAGGAGAAAATGCCATGCTAGTAGTTCCATCTCCAACTTGTCCCATGTTATTTTTTCCCCAACATTTCAGAACTTGATTAATATCAATCAAACAGTTGTGATTATTCCCCGAATCAATATTGACGACATCTGACTCGATTACTTCTGGCGACCATTTTGATACCTGAGTTCCATCTCCAAGCTGACCATAGCTATTATCTCCCCAGCATTTCAGAGTTTTATCAGAAAGTAGTGAACATGTATGTCCATCCCCAGAGGAAACCGCAACTGATGAACCGCCCAATACGACGGTTGAAGGAAAATACTCATCATCAGTCGTTCCATCACCAAGCTGGCCAAATTCATTACTCCCCCAACATTCCAAACTCTGGTCATCAAGTAATGCACAAGTATGATTAGAACCAGCAGAAACAGCTAGTACATTTTTACTTCCAAAATTCACTGTAGCGGGTGTGTATCTATCCACAATACCACCATCTCCAAGCTGACCATAGCTATTATCTCCCCAACACTGTAGGCTTGCATCGTTTAAAATTACACAATTATGACTCTTCCCGGATGAAATCTGGACTGGATACAATGAACCAAAATTGACTTCAGTAGGCATGGTAGAAGATGAACTTCCAGCAAAACCAAGTTGACCTTTGTTATTACGCCCCCAGCAATGAAGACTAGCATCATCCAAAATCGCGCAAGTATGATGGTTGCCGGAGCTGACAGAAACTGCTGTTCTACCATTATCTAGGGCTACTTCGGTCATTGTAAGTCTATTAGTGCTAGTGCCATCTCCAAGCTGACCATAGCTATTATCTCCCCTACAATGCAGTGAAGAATCATCGAAAATAGCACAAAAATGATTCTCTCCTGCTGATAAGGTGGTTTCAGTAAAAAGTGATCCAGATTGGAATCCAGCAGAATTTAAAATTCCAGAAACAGGATTTCTCGAATCTCCTATCGCCAATCCATTACTTGAAGCCAAATAATATTCTTGAGGCCCATTAGGCACATTAGTCCCATTAATTATAACTTCCCAATCACCTGGATCAGGTGCTGATACAGATATTCCCACTAAATTGTTTACATCATCATTATCATAGTCATACCATACACCAGTAGGGTCCCTTAAAGCAATATCCAAATCATTAACTAGCTGTTTTTGTGCAGAAGGCGTATTAGGTGGATCATTCCATGAAAGTACTATTCTGAAATCAGAAATTCCCACAGGAACTTCCATTTTTAGTGAGTGACTTTCATATGTTGAAATATTAATTCCTTCAGTAAATCCAGTCTGAATGGAACCCTGTAGGTCCATTCTACCCCAACCTTCATGGACGTTTGGTGCAGATTCAGCAGCAGAATTTTCACTATCTGAGCCGCCGGATGAATATTGTCCTTCCATGTCATGGGCACCAGCGATTAACATTGCTTTCACTAATGCAGAAGCTGGATTCGCAATCCCTTGATTATTCAAATATTCCAGAATCAGTGCTGCACCACCAGCAACCATTGGTGTTGCCATCGAAGTTCCCGTCATGTAACAGTAAGAAGGATTCTGAGGAACTCCCCAGTCACAGCTAGCTTCAGATGAAAGAGTTGATGCAATAAAAGATCCCGGTGCCAATATATCTGGCTTTATTCTCCCATCGGAAGTAGGCCCCCTATTGGAAATAGCCATTACTCCGTCAATATCATCAACCACACTGTCACCGTAAATAGGTGGTTCAGTAAATTTTAATGCTCCACTTTTAAATTTAAAATCATCCCAAGTTATGATATTGGAACCTTCTCTATAATTTTCAGAGCCACCTACAGAAATGATGTTCTTTGCAGTCGCATGTGTATTCATATATCCAGTATCTACTTCTCCATCTGCGTTGGAATCCAACCCATCATTACCCATTGCGTAAAGAATGGTAAGGTCATCTAGGTTGTGAGCCTGCGTATCAATTCTCAGTGCGTAGGTATGGTATCCATTATTTTGATAATTAGCACCCCATGAATTTGTATGGACCCTTGCCCCAGCATCATAAGCTGGTTGAAAAATAGTTGAAAAGTCAGAAGGTGTTGCCAATTCATCATCAGGATCGGAGCCACATACAGAGTGAACTGACTGCATATAAATCATAGCTTCTGGTGCAATTCCGGAATATTCTGCACTACCTGTGCTACTCGAACCATCCGCAAGAACAGTGCCTGCAACGTGTGTTCCATGCCCATCAGGATCTTCAGGGCCATCTGAATTTCCGCACTGTACAAAATTCTCAACTCCCACAATCCGTCCCTGGAAATCAGACATTATTCCTGAATTCTTTGTATTACAATCAGCTAAATCACTACAAACAACTGCATTATCAAGTCCTGAATCCATTACTCCAACTATGACACCAGAACCCGTTAGAGTGTTCAAAGGACCACCCATATTTGCAGAATCCCTGACCCAATCTGCATTTACGATATCCGCGCCTACATCATTTTCGAAAGTAATGGGAAGCTCCAAATCCATCCATTCGATATATTCCTGATTGGATAACCATTCAAAGCCAAAAATATCGGTTTCAACTGTGGCAAAACGCCCTGAAAAAAACTCTATATTTTGAAAAAGGTCATTTTCTAGACTGGATAAATGCGCATCAAATGATCCCGAAAAAACGATATTTACAACATATAGATCACCGTTCTTAATTGCACTAGCTTGTTTTTCACCCTTCATTATTGCGACAGTTTCTAAATCAAATTTATCAGTAGAGTCTAATTTGAAAGCCCCAATTACGCCATATTCCAAAAGTATGTTAGGAGCTATATTAGGTACATTACAGTGCAATCCCTGCGGGTAGAAGAAACTTACACATTCTACTCCAATTTCAGCTAGATCACTCATCCATTCAGTAGGTAAGGGGTAGCTATGAGCCAGAACATTCCATCCCTGAATTAGTTCTTCTCCAGTCCTAACTTCCCAATCCTGTGTCGGTATATATGATGCTTTCCTATTCCGTAAAAGTGCCTCACCTATATTGCTTGAGTCTTCCCATCCGTGAATTGGATTTTCTAAATCAGGAATTCCAATTTCCGATTGCTTCCCATCTTCAACTAATTGTTTACCGATTTCACTTTCGGATTTATCATAATATTCATCTACAGTATTTTCGTTTTCATCTGTTGTCTGAATTTTTTCAGATTCTTCATTTTGCTCAGAAGAAATTTCAAATTCATCATCAACCATATTTCCAGTACAGCCGGATAATGGGGCTGAAATCATCAATGTTATGAGAAGTAGGGCGAGGGGGGTCGACACCCGGTTAACACTGGACATACTTCTCCTACTACGTAGGAGGACATTAAAATTACCACTATACGTCAAAAAAAGATTTGTAATTTATATATCATTTTTTCATTTTTTTTTAGCATTTCTGAGCAACAAATATACGCGACTCGTTCCCTCATTAAACTATGCCATCTGACGATACCAATACTGGAATCGCAGAAATTCTTGATGTCAATGAAGACGGAGAAGTCAATCTGGAAGACTTGAAGAAATTAGCTTCCAACATTGAACAGGATAGTATTGATTCAGAATTATCTAGAATACGCGAAAGAAGGACAAATCCCGATAAAAGATTTTTAGTAAATACGATTTTACCTAGAACAATTGATGATTATACTCTAGTATTTGGCTTAACAGCAGGAGTGGTATTTTTTGGAACAATCTTAATTGCATCATCAGGAATCTTGATGGGCGATTCAATAAATATTGATAAGGCAACTTCGGGAACTATTTTAGATCCAAATGAATGCGTGGATAAGTCTGAACAAATATGGTTTCAGAATTGGATTGATGAAGATTATAATTTACATGTCAGTAGTCAAAATGCCCCCGAAAATTCTTCAATACTTATGGTGAAATTCTCCAATGAAACTGAATTGATAGAAATTATAAGTGGTAAGGGAGATTTATCTTTATCTATAGATGATGAAATTCTCGGTCAGGGAGAATATGATGTTTCAATTGA
>CEVZ01240672.1_pt1 | contig 10482 bp, 1 predicted proteins | sample 361371 | NCBI WGS metagenome assembly CEVZ01 (sample SAMEA2620217, study PRJEB7988) | marine metagenome | isolation source: saline water (ENVO:00002010), including
GCAGGGATGCTGGGAGACCTTGGTAAAGCTGATCAGGCTATGGCACTCGAAAGACTTGGTGCTTTGGGTGGCGCTGGTGAATTAAGGCGAGGCATGTTGCAGCGGTCTCTTGATACAGGATACGAGGATTATTTGCGTCAAAGAACATATCCGTATCAGCAACTCAATGTGTTTAGCCAGATGTTGCAGGGACTACCTGTTACACCTGAACAGACTAGAATGTTATACGGTGGGCCTTCAGCAGCACAGCAGGCGCTGGGTGCTGGTATTGGTGGGCTTGGACTCTACAGAGCTTTGAGAGGTTAGCATGATGAACATACTTGAGCAGGAGGACATGGTTAAGGGTTTGCCTGATCAGGTTCTTATTCAACAAGCTCAAATGCCTACTGGTGAAATATCGCAGTTTCTGGTTGTCTCTGAGCTTGATCGCAGGCAAAAGATGCGTAAAAGCTTTGCAGAACGTGTGCCAGAAGAAACAGTGGCTGAACGGGTTGTCTCTGAGGGTATAGCAGCTATGAACCCTAATCCTGACCCGTTAATGACAATGGCTATGGGCGCACAGCCACCTATGGGTCAACCGCCTATGGGTCAGCCACCTATGGGACAACCTCCCATGATGCCGCCTCAATCACCTATGGCGGGACAGCCTCCACAAGATCCTATGATGGGTCAGCAAATGCCGCCGCCTGTACAGATGTTTGGGGGCGGGGGCGCTCCATATAGGTATGTTACTGGGCCTAGAACGGATGATAACCAACCAGCCCTTTTAGATTTTAAAGCTAAAAGGCGAAAAGCTTTTTTAGAAATGCTTGAAAAAAGAGCTATGGGCCAACCTGTTGGAAATTTAAGTGCTTTTCGAGCTTACTCTGAGGAGTTTCCAGAACTTTTTTCTGAAGCTCAAGAAAATCTATCATTAGTAAACAAGAATGTAGGAGTCTTGACTAAAGCCCTTTCGCCCGGAGGACTAGAAAGTGTAATTAAAGACCCAGCAGAATACCAAATGAGTCCGGTAGACAGAACATTTGACATTTTTAGTCTTGCTAAAAAACAAGAAGAAATAGCTAGTGCTAATACACCTGCCGCTGTTAAAGCTGACGTAAAGACTGGATTAGAAAAAAACCCTCAAGGGCTTACTGATAAAAACTTTATTGACCCTGCCTCAGCACCAAGTGCCGGAGGAGAAAACAAGTTTATGCTAGACGGAATGAATTTTACTCCCGGCACCCTTGATCTTTCTCAGCTAGAAAGTGTAATGAGAGCAGACCCAATAGACTACAAAAGTTTGGGTGTAAATTACGAAGGACTTCTTGCCGCAGAAGAAGCAAGGTCTAAGAAAGCCGCAGAGGAGTTGAGGGCAGACGCTCAAGCTAATGCCTTGATACAGCTTGGGGCTGGTATTGCTGCTGGTAATTTACCAGAAGCAATTTCTAAAGCTGGAACAGCGGCTATGGCAAGTAAGAAAGAAGCTAGGGCTGAAGAAAAAGGACTCAGTGATCTTAGAAGACAAATTGGTCTTGCCGAAAGAACACAAGAGTCTGCTTTGGCAATTAAAGGAGCAGAGGCTGAACGACAGCGAGATATTGACCTTGCCAAATTTAGTGTAGACGCACAGAGAGAGGTTCTGAAGCGAGATAAAGATGTTTATTCAGCTTGGATTCAAATGCAAACTTTATTGCAGAAACGGGCAGAAGCTCCTACAGGCGAGGAAAGAGAAGCAGATTTGGCGTATAAAAATGCTAGAACTAACTACATGAATGCTCTTGCAGATAGCAGTGTAATGAACAGCCTTTATACAGATACTGCATTAGACCAATATGTTGCCCAAGAATTAGCAAACTCAGACAGAATTGAAGAGTTAAGCTTTTTAAGAGGCCAATCCAAAGCGGAGCAAAGAAAATGGGCAAGACAAGAAATGATACAGAAAGGGGGTATCGCTCCTGCTGGTTTTTCTGACAACATGGTTGGGGGAGCCGACTCGTCAATCGCTGGTTTTAACACTATTGGGTTAGTGAGCAATTAAGTAAATGCCTTTATACGAAGTACAAGACCCTTTAGGCAGGATTCTTCAAGTTGAGGGCGAATCGCCTCCAAACCCTTATCAGGTCAAAGCCTTGTTTGAGCGTTATGACGCTGAAGAAGAAGAGCGTTTTGCGGAAGAAAGAACTTTTGGAGGTCAAATTGCTGAGACACTCAAGGCTATACCTCGCGGATTCGCAGGATCATTCCTTACAGCGGGAGAAGGTCTTGCTGAGTTAGCAGATGCTGGCACCAATCTCGTTGGCCTTGACGATGCCATAGATAGTGGCGATGAAAATGAACTAGTCAGGCTCTCCAGAGATGGCAGGGCAGCATTGCAAGAAGCAATGGGCGCTGATGAAGCGTATAGAGACACATGGGCTACCAAGTTTGGTGAGGGTCTTGGCTCCTTTGCAAGCTTCTTTACGCCAGCAGCGGCTCTTAAAATTGCTGGAGCCACAGGCAAGATTGCTGGATTTAGCCAAGCGGCTGGTACTGGATCTTTAGCTGTTGGTGTTGGTGCTGGTGAGCAAGCCCAGAGGATGCAAGCTGCAAGACAGCAGGGTATAGATGTCTCTGAAGACGATGAAGATCTAGCGATACTGGGCGGCTCAGTAATTGGCTTGTCAGAACTGCTTCCTGTTAACAGGTTATTAAGAAGAATATCCGCAGACGTAGACCCTGCAACCAAAATCAAGATAAGAGAAAGGCTGACTGGCGCATTAGCCACTGGTACAGCGGAAGGTGTTCAAGAAGCTGTTGCTTCTGTGCTTCAAGATGCTGTAGAAAGAGGCGTTTATAATGAAGACCTGCCTGTTACTGGCGGCGATTCCTTGTTTGAAGAGTTTACAATAGGCGGTGCTGTTGGTGCGTTTGCTGATTTAGCTCTTAACGGGGCTGCTGGCAGACGAAGACAAATGGCCGCTGAAGCTCAAACAGAGTCTCAGGCAGATGAGAGAGAAGCATTAGAGAATGCTAGACAGGATCTATCTGCAAGAGTTTCTGCCGCAATGGCTGCGGAAGCTGATACTGAGATCCCAGCACCCATACCCACCACCATAGATCCCGCCGAAATAGATCGTCCAAGCCCCACTCAAATACAAAGCGCGGTAGGCACAAGGCTGCTGACACCGGGAAGATATTTAAGTGTTAGAGGGCCAGATGGAGATTTCTTTCAGGCAGAAGAAAAAGTTTCTTTTAAGAAAGATAGAAGAAACCCAGATAGAAAGATAGAAGAGCGTTACGTTAGGAAAGTAAACGACGATGGCTCATTTTCTACTATCACTATATCCAGAGATGGTCAGGCAATTCCCGGCATTGAAGTTGAAGAAATATCTGCTGCTCCAGAAACAGTCCGATCTAAAAGAAAAGATGACCCATTACTTCAGTACGCCAGACATGTTCGTAGATTGCTTGGTGATGACCTGTTAAAAGCAGGCAGCTTTACCTTTACGGAGGAGAGGTCTGCTGATGGCGCTCCTGTTTTTAGAGCAGTTGATTCTATGGGCCAGCGTTATGGCAAAGCGTTTGAGACAAAAGAAGAAGCTGCAACATTTGCTGGTAACTTAAACAGCCAGTTAATTGAAGCTAATGTTTCAAAGTCCATAGAAGATTCCATAGATGCTTCTGGCGTAGATGTAACATCTCTTGACCAAAAAGAAGCTATGTTTATGTATGGGTACAGGATCTTGCACCCAGACCAGAACCTAATTACCTCCGCAGAGTTAGATCAAGCTGGAGAAACGACTGTCGCCACAGGCTTTCAGGAAATGGCTATTCCTAACAGCGAGTTAGGCAATTACGCTCCTGCAAAGTTAACAATGTCTCAGAGAATAAATAGAAAGAGGTTGGCTCAAGGTAAGCCCACTACCAACATGTTTACCCTTCAAGAAGCTAAAGCTGTTCTTAGGGGCAAGTTTGGTAATTTAAGAACGGGTGAATTAGAAACTGAAACCTACGCTGCTAAAAAAGGCCCAGACGGCAATCCTGTTGTTGTTTCTTCTACAGGGGAGGTTATCACCGGACATTCAACAGGCTTAAAAAAGAAAGGCAAAGATCAGTATGAAGTTAAGCCTTTCGTTAACATGTTTGACGCATCGTTGTATGCAAAGAAAAGAAACTCCGACAGAGCTTTAACTAGCATTGACGAGTCAGTGTTTGCAAATAAAAGAATACGCGAGAGAGAACTTCGCCGTTTGCTCAAAGCTAAAAATATATCTACCAAGATAGATTCCCCTGCGTTTAAGACGATGGTAGAAGCGTTTACAGGTGCAAAGGCTGCTGGCCCTAAAAAATTAAAAACTCTTTCTAATGCAGAGATGAAGATTCTTTATCAGAAGATACGATCTTTGCCTGAGTTTACGGAACCTACAGAGCTAGTTAACTTTAAGCTTGAGCGGATGAAGCCTATTGATTATAAGCTAGAGCCTCAAGCTAAAACCTCTCCAGTTGCTTTTGCAGAGCCAGTGCCAGAAACCTTGGCTTTAGCAGATCCTGCCGCACAGCCCATCGAAGGATTAGATCAAATCCAGTCAAAGCTTGATGAGGCAATGAAAAGCGTTGGCCTTTCTGACATCAAGGCAAACATCAATCATAGTCTTAGAAATGTTCTCCGTGACGCTGACGGCAATCTTGTTTTCGGTATCAGGCAGAGAAAAGAAGGGGATCAGGATGTAAGGGAGTTTGGCTGGCAGGGTTCTGGAATAGTTGTAGAAACAAGCCCGGACGCTGGTGTTCAGGCCATGTATTCCAACGCTGCTAACGAAATCTTTTTAGGCATGGATAGGCTGGACACTAGCAAGCCTATAGATCAACAGATTAATGAAGCCTTAGAGCTTCTTTCCCATGAGCAAGTACATGCCATGAGAACAATGAACCTGTTTACTGACAAGGAGTGGCAAACTTTAAGCAAAGCTGCCGCTAATAGAAAGTCAAAAACAGAACCAGACAAGACTTTTCTTGAGATTGCCGAGAGAGAATATGCAGGCGAACCTGATGAGGTAATCATAGAAGAGGCTGTAGCTGAGTTAGTCAGGGTTTCTCGCAAAGACCCTGCGGTTGTCACTGGCAAACCAAAAAGCCTAATCAAAAAGATATACAACTTCTTTGCAGATCTAATTGGTTTTAGAGACAGCACAGGCTTTGAGTCTTTCCAAGACCTGATTACAGACATCGAGACTGGGGTTGTTGGTGCCAGAGAAAGAGGTGGCAGGATTCCCGTTGAGGCTAGAAGAAGAGCGGAAGAGGTTGCCGAACAGACAAGAACGCCAGACTTTATTGACCCAGAGCTAGATTTAGACGATCCTAATTCTGAAGTTGAAATAATTTCTTCTCTTAATGACCGGATGAGCAGAAGGTCTCCCATTAAAGCTAAAACTCCCAAGAAAACAGTTAAGGCTTATAAGCTTTTTAGAATTGAAGATAATGATAAGTCTAATCTTTTTCCTTTATTTGTTGATGCAGATACTCCAGTAGAAACTGGTGTTTGGGTAAAAGCTAAAGCTGGGGAGATAAACAAAGAAACTGGAAAAGTAAAATCTAAGCTAGGAGATCTTGCCTACAGGCCGGGGTGGCATTCTGGAGATACCCCATCCGCAAAACACATTGGCGGCATAAGCGATAATAGATACAAAGGAAAAAAACCAGATTATAGAAAAGCAAATCAAGTTTGGGCAGAAGTTGAAGTTCCTGCTGATTTTGATTGGCAATCCGTTGCTAATAGCAGAGCAAGTATCGTTAAGTCTGGGCCTAGAAAAGGTCTTTTAAATGTTAAGCAAGCTCATATAACTGATCAAGTTCCTGAAGAAGGTCACTACAGATACAAAACAAATCCAAATATGAAGGGGAACTGGATTATTAGCGGATCAATGAAAGTTAATAAACTTCTTACTCCAGCACAATACAAAAAGATTTTAGAAAAAGCTCGCGAACTCGACCTTCCAACTTTACCTGAAGTAATTGACCAAAAAGGGTTGTCTTTTGATCAGCTTAGAGCAACAGCGAAAGAAGAGTTAAGAGAATATTATCCTAAAAAATTTAAAGAGCTTACCGCTTCCGCAAGAAATATATCTGGGGCGCTTGAAGACAGATACGCTAGAAGAAGAAGCTCTACTCCCGTAGAGAGTGCTGTTGACTTGGCAAAGACAAAGTACGCCGACTACAACTCCGCTGTTGAGGAAGAGTTTTTTGGCAAATTCTGGCCGCAAATGATGGCAGAAATAAAAGGCACTGTTACCGTAGACAAGGTACGCACTGCCGCTAAAAGAGCCGTTCAAGATATTAACGAGTTTGTTTCCAGAAACCCAAAGTACAAAGATTACTATGACAGCGATCAAGCAGCGGTCTTGGAGTCCTTGTCTGCTGAGTTTGACAATATTACAAGCGATGATCTTTTGTTCTATCAGCTTGCCAACGGTCTTAGTTCTCCAGCTACATCTTTGCCTGCAAATGTTGGGGATGCCCTTAATTTCCTCGCGCTATACAAACAAGATGGCAACCTTGATGCTATTCAAATGGGTCTTAGCGCAAAAAATAATCCTGTAATTAAAAAAGCACCTTTCAAGGTTTCTGGAACAACTGGGTCAGGCAAAGCCCGGTCAATGAAAGTTATTGACAGGTTAATAAAAGAAAACAACAACAGCCCAACTCCTGTGGCCGATGCTGTTGATTATTTACAGGAAGGTGTAAGCGCAAAAGAGCTTCAAGCTTTTAACAAACAGATGGGCTACAAGAGCGCAGTTCCTAACATGAAGGCTATCAGGTCTTTGGTCAAGCAGGCTACAGGTCAAGATGAAAAAATACCAAGGATGTTTATCTTTGGGAAAAAGGTTGGTGCGTACACCCTTAACCTGACTGGCGAAACAAACTACACAACCATAGATGTGTGGGAATCACGTTTTATTAGAAGCTATTTTGACGGGTTGTTTGCAAAGAATTTTGGTCTACCTGTCACAGTAGACGAAGATATGCTTTTCCAAGACTTCTCAAAAGAGTTTAAAAAAGAGTATGAGAAGTTCACTGATTCAAGTGTAGATGCTTCAGCTTTACAAGCTATGAGATGGTTCTATATAATCAATGCGGCAAAAGAGTCTGGATACAGAGGAGCAAGCACCAATGAAACAATCTCAGAACTCACAGAAAAGTATATCCAAAAAAGAAGATCTGGAGAGGGCCGCGATGGTCGCGGGAGAAAGAGCGATGCAAAAATTGCTCAAGAAATACAGCAGGAAACAACCCTCCTCCCAGAAAGATATTCCAGATCAACGAATATAATAGACTATATAAAGGAAAATCCTGACGGTTTTACGGTAGATCCTGTAACGCTTGAAACTCCATCAGGTGTTGCTGTTGCGCCAGTTAAAGCTCTTGAGGTTAAATTTGCGCCAGAGGACGTTACTGAAGATCTTATTGACCAGACTGTTGATAATTACAAATTACTTGCTGACGAACTAGATAGGGATGTATATATTGGTGGCTGGTTCAATAACGATGATGGTTTATTCTACCTTGATGCGTCAATTACAACCGAATCCAAGGAAGAAGCTCTTTATATCGCAGACGCTGGCAACCAAGAAGCAGTCTTTGACTTAAACACATTTGAGGAAACAAGGACAGATGAAGGAATTAGATATCTCAAAGAAACAGGAGCTTATGACAGTCAAGCCGCAGATGCCGCGAGAAGAGATAAAGAAAAACTTGACCGCTTATTTGCAAAAGCAGGGGATAGAGATCAAGCCGAAGAAGTAAGGCAAAGAGCAGACGGTACAACTGTTGGTGGTGACCCTAGCATACAAAAGACCACCAGAGATAAGGGTGCTGTACGCAAAGTTGTAGAAGAAAACGAAAAAGCCGCAGTAGATACCCCTGCAACCTTTGTTCCAGAGTTTAACTACAGGGCAGACCCAGAGGCGCAATATGTTGCCAAGAATCCAGAAGAAGGACTACCTCCAAACCCCAACCTTTTAGACAGGTATTCTAGAAAGAATTCTCCAGAGCTTAGTCAGGAAGCAAAAGAGGTTGTTAATCGGATAGCCCCAGAAGCACCGCCTGACAAAACGCCGGGACAAACCTATCTTGAAAATACCGACATGGGTAACTTTGAGTATTGGGTTACCAAAGCTAGACAATCTGCTATTAACAAGTGGGCAAGGCTTGAGCAGATTGCAAGACTCCCACAGTTCAAAGAAAACTTGGCAGATACTAGTGCTATGGCTGCTGCTCTTTTCTCTGACAGGTCAATGGGAATAGTTGGATCTGCGTTGAAGTCTGGTGTTGCTGTTTATAGGGATGGCGTAGTTAAGGTTGAAGATTTCTTCCACACAAACAAGAGAGGGGAAAGAAAACAATACCGTGGTTTGGTAGATGTTATGGCACCTCTGTTCCAGAACAGTTACGGGGTTTCTCTGGAGGAGCTTGCTCAGGCTTACGCCGTAGCAAGAAGAGCAGAGGGTATGCGGCAGAGAGGCTTACCTACCCCGGCCAAGGCTGGCGATTTAGCTCTAATAGAAGCAGAGATAGCCAAGTATGTTAATGAAAACGGAGACTCTATTATTGAGGAGTGGTATGACACTTGGCAGGCGTACAACAATAAAACTGTAGAGTTTATGAAAGCTACAGGTCTTGTTGACGATGCTCTGGCCCAGAAGTGGCTTGAAATGTCAGACTACATACCGTTTTACCGACAGGGCGAGGCACCAGAAGGCGAGATAGTCAATCTGGGCAAAGATGTTCCTGCTATGTTCAAGTCTGGGATGACCACAGCATTCTCTTTCAAAAAATTAAGAGGTAGCGAGAAAGGGGTTAACATCCCGATGCTTGATGCCATTACTAGAAACCTGTCAATGGCAATAGATGCTGGCATGAAGAACGTAGCCCAGCAAAGAATAGTTAGAGACATGGTAAGTATTGGGATGGCATCTAAAGCTACTCCTGCTCAAACAAAAAATAAAACTCAGAATTTTGTGGTTAGTTTTAGAGTTAATGGTGAAGAACAAAACTACAAAGTTGACGATCCTCTTCTTTACGAATCTTTGCAACCTGTAGAATCAGGCGGCTTGGCAACCTCTATTGTTGCTCCCTTCAGTAAGCTGCTGAGGGAAATGATCACAAGAGATCCCGGCTTCATGCTTGCCAACATGATGAGGGACACGCTTTCTGCTTACACCACATCTGGTTCTGACTTTATCCCAGTGGTTGATACTGTCAAAAACATAGGTCAGGGCATAGAGGAGCTTGAAAGGTTTGGTGTTGTTGGTGGTTATGATTTTGGTAGCGATCCAGAAGATATCGTCAAAGCCTTTGCTGATTACTCTAAAGAAAGAGGCATAAACGTAGAAGGCGGCAAGACTGGTCTGAATATGTTTATGAAGTTGTGGAATGCAGCCGGGAGAGCTACCACTGCATCTGACGCAGCAACAAGAAGGGCTGTATACAACGATGTGCTGGCTAGAACTGGCAATGAAGCTGAAGCTGCCTTCCAAGCACTAGAAGTTATTAACTTCTCTAGAAGAGGCAGAAGCCCTCTGGTTAGATTTCTTACAGCAGGTATCCCCTTCCTGAATGCCAGAGTTCAGGGTCTTGATGTCCTTTACCGTGGCTTTATGGGCTATAACCCAGCCAATAGAGAAAAAACAAGGTCTCAGGCAGTTAAGACAGCTTTGGCTAGAGGCGGTCTTATCACTGCATCGACTATGGCTTACTGGTTGCTTGTATCTGACGATGACCAGTACAAAGATACCCCTGATGAGCAGAAGGATCTTAACTGGCTAATACCTACGTCATTTGGTGTACCGATCAGAATACCTGTGCCTTTTGAGGTTGGATTTATTTTTAAAACAATACCTGAAAGGATATTAGATACTTATCCGGTTGCTGAAGTATTTGGAAAGCCGGGAGCAACGTCTAGCAGAGAGTTAACAGATTCTGTGTTTAGAGGACTTGGCTCTACCTTTGAGCTTAACCCGTTTGGATTGCAGATTATTGCACCTATGGCAGAGGCCGCATTTAACTATAACTTCTTTACTGGCAGAGAGATTGTTCCTCTTTACGCCTCTAAAAAGCCAATGCAGGGTTTAGTTGCCAGAGAGTCCAACATGGAGATATCTAAGTTTCTTGGCGAGTCATTTAATATTAGCCCAATGAAAATAGATCATGTTTTATATGGCTACACGGGTACTATTGGCGGGTACATGTTAGACGCTATCGACCAATACGTGGCCAAGAACCCTGTCTTTACAGGTGACAAGGCAACAGCAGCACCTTCTAAATCAATAACTGAATTGCCGTTGATGAAAAGGTTCTTTGTTAACGAGTTCTCCAGCGACAACCGTGCTGATTTTTACAGATTACACAATGCCGTTAACGGTGTTTCTCAGGCAATTAATAATTTGATTGAAGATGAAAGAATAGAAGAGGCTCAGGCTTTGATGAAGTCACAAGGGCATCTGCTTGAGATGAAAAGTAATGTCA
>CEVZ01246325.1_pt1 | contig 10479 bp, 16 predicted proteins | sample 361371 | NCBI WGS metagenome assembly CEVZ01 (sample SAMEA2620217, study PRJEB7988) | marine metagenome | isolation source: saline water (ENVO:00002010), including
ATCAACGAAAGCACATACAACAGTGCTATGGGTCTTGGTCTATTTACGAGTAATAACTTAGCAACTGCCACTGAGAAGGTAAGAATAAACGCTGATGGTAATGTCGGAATTAACGATTCTTCACCCGATAAGGAATTATCCATCATAGGTATTGGTGGAGGAAATGCTGATATTGATATTGCTAGAACTAGCGGTGCTACAATTAATCTACAAGCACAGGCATCCAACGGTATTATTGGAACTAGCAGTAATCACAATTTAGGTTTGAAAACCAATGGTTCTGTTAGGATGACTATTGCAACGGATGGCGATGTAGGAATAGGAGATTCAACTCCTTCCTACAAACTAGATGTGAACGGTAGCATTAGAGCAGTAGATGATATTTACACTGACAAACTCATAGCGAGTGAGGGTATTAGGTCTAGTAATAGAGCCTCTTTCAACACCATGACTTACTACTACTTCGATAGGCAGCACGTTGGCACTAACGCATGGTATCTCAGAGTGCCTGTCGGTGGTTCATCTACCGAGAATCCGGCTAGTTATTTCATGCCCCATGCTGGTCAAGTTATGCAAGTCCTGTTGGGATTCTATGGACAGACCCTTGCTACTAGCGGAACAGATACATGGACAATATATGTCCGCGAGCCGGATGACACACTCCACGAATGCGATTTTGATGTGAATTTCGCCAATCTGGTTCGCGTTGGTACTGGCAATAACTACAGTATATTGGTCGATGTGTCTGTGGGAGATAATGCAATAAGTTTCCCTGCGGGTTCTACTCTAGCCATAAAGAGGACTGATACTAGCCCCATTGACGTAGAGAACGTCACGGCGCAGATATGGATAACATTTGATATTTAGGTGATAACATGGATTGGGATGAATTAAGAGGACTACGAGATACCGCACTATTGAATATGGACAAGTACCAGTTGGTACTCTCATATGATGGGCTTACTCAGACTAAGAAGAATGAATTGGCGACTTACAGACAGGAGTTGTTGGATTTGCCAAACGATTACGATACACCCGAAGAGGCATGGGATAACTTCCCAACTAAGCCCTCTTGGATGATTTAGATGAGCATACCACATATGCGCATGAGCCAGTGAGTCTTAGGTCCCACGTCTATCTCTAAGGTCTGTGTCTCTTCCATGCTCATATGTCATCAACATCGTATAGAGCATCCACTCCACCTAATGAGCGCATCCAATGGTACTCCTTTCTCATCTGTATTCCTAAAAATATGAATCCTAATAGAAAGAACAAAGCAGGGATGATAATATAACCATTATCCATGGTATAGCCTCATCGCCCTTATGTCCAAATGCCATAATCTCCAAAGAAGGAGGGAAGAGAACAGGATTGCATACGGGACAAAGAACGGTAGGGCATCGTTGAATTGAATTTCATACGAAGCAATATCTTCAATGTGTAGGCTGGAGATTATCTCTATCATATCAATTCACACCCCCACCAATTGAATCTCCTGCATGTCTTGATTTTCTTCAAAGGTAGATTCATCAGTATCCCATCTCAAATTTGCTTGGCTTCTTCATCTCGCGTATCTGTTGAGCGGCGAAGCGAATCTTCTGCGTGCTATGTAGATTCCAGAACGTATCTTTAGCGACTTTGAATTCCTTCTCCACGATGCGACATAATTCATACCTCGATGAGGTCTGTAGGTCTTCGTCTATCTTCAGACCAAGGACTTCGGAGACTTCCTCGTCCGTGTATTTGACTCTCTTATCAAGCCATACGTACGCCATGCCCATGAGTGACATTAATTTGCGTGCGAGCCACCGGAACAGCGCCATGGTGTAGAAACTACACCACTATATTTGTACGTTCCGATTAAGTGTTCTTTTTCTTGAATACAGAGTCTATCCAGATATGCTTGCATTCCTTACATTCCCACAAGAAGATTCTCTTGTCATTGTCATGATACTTAGCGCTCAAGCGCCTTGGGATGTGTTTGTAATCGCAATTACGACAACGGACTTTGAGCCTATCCATCAAGCGGCCCATTTCACCGCGTCCACTTCTCGTAAGCACGTGTTGCTCTCTTCTGCTTCGCTTTGCTTTTCCAATTAATATTCTTACCACTTGCCAAGACATAGGAAGTCACGAGTCTATCAATGCAACTAGGACAGACTGGGCCAAGAGATGTGCTTTGTAGTGTTATCACACCGACAGTGTCGTTCCCACCTTCTTTCTCACAGACTATGCACTTCATCATTCGCCCCTCTTAGCAATCATGTCGTCAATCTTGAGGATTGCAGTAGTGACTTCTGTTGCGCTTAGCATGGCTTGCCTGACTAGGGATGTCGGTTCTATCACACCGATTTGCCACATAGAGACAACAGTTCCATCCTCTATGTTTGGACCAAAATCTGTCTTATCGTTCTGTAACTTGTGTCTGAGATTGAGTATGCAATCCAATGGGTCGTGACCACCGTTCTCAGCGATTGTTGCTGGGATTATTTCCAGTGCGTCTGCGAATGCCTCTATCGCCATCTGAGCACGTCCCTCCACACTAGCCGCTTGTGTACGTAGATGAGCAGCCATGGCTGCATATGCGCTTCCTCCTCCTGCAACAACCCCATCGCCGTTCATGACGAGACTGACCACACCCAAAGCGTCGTCAAAGCCCCGCTCTATTTCGTCTAGGGTAGTCGTCGTTGCACCGCGTAGCACTAGAGTGGACTGGTCTGATTCTATCTCACCTTGTACGAAGAGGTAATCCACATCATAGTGCCTCTCGCTGTAGACCATGCCTTTTGCTGAGCACTCCACATCCGCTGGGGTCTGCGATACGGATACACCTAGTGTGGACGACAATGCACGCATGGTGCTCTCTGGTAGTCTCCTCACTACGCTTATTCCCTGCTTGTCTAGGTACGTGCAGACATGGTCTGCTGCTCCATCTCTAACGAACACCATACCACCTTCGGGTAGGTATTCCACAAGCAATTTCGCCTGTGAGAGCAAATCCTCCTCACCTAGTGACTTGAACTGGGTGTACCCTTGCATATCCAATTGCACAGTGACGTTCTCATCCGTCTTCTGTGGTTCAAGACCAGTGTTAATCAGAACTATGTGTTGAGTTCTTTCTAACTCCTTCTCTAGGACGGGCATCTTATTGACGATGGCTCCATTGAAGAGGTAGGAGTCTCTCAATGACCCGCCGGGCAGTGGTAGCACACGCACCTTCTCTGCACTACCTGCCTTCTGCACTGCTTGCACGCATAGTTCCGCGACGTCGTCCAATGCTGCGTCAACGGTCTTACCTGTGATAGCAGTGCGAGCGATGTTCTTCAAATCCGAGTCTTCCATACCCACCTGACCCTCAAGCGAGAGATTGCTCTCAAGGTACTCGACTGCCATGGCCGCTGCTTGGTTGTAACCATTGCACACGATGTTCGGATGCAGACCCTTGTTCAGCAAACCCTCGCTGTTACTCAGCATCTCCCCTGTCAATACTACAGTGGATGTAGTACCATCATAGCAAAGCGCCTCTTGGGTTTTCGCACCTTCGATAATCATCTTACCACCGGGGTGAGAGACGTCTAATTCTCCCATAATTGTAGCCCCATCATTAGTGACTACCGCATTACCAGCCGCGTCTACCATCATCTTGTCTCGTCCAAGTGGACCGAGTGTGGACTTCACTGTGCCCACAATCATCTTCGCCGCATTGATGTTCTTCCTCAATGTCCCTTCGTTCTCTACCTCAGTCATCTCACTCTTCCTCCTTGATTCTCTCAATGGAGTTTTCTAGCGATGCCGCGACCTTGTCTAGGTAAGGCCACTTTACCTCATCGGCTAGTCCAGCGGCGACTTTCTGTATGTCCACCAATGAACTACCCTTGAGTATCATCTTGAAGAGCATGTCCAATGCCCTCTTCAACTTGTAGTTCTCTTCTTCCGTCATATCCCTGTATATGGGCAATTCTCCCCTTGGGTTGTATTCTACCATTCTACCTCTACCTCCATTATGTCACCAGTCTCAAAAGACCTCGACTTCAAAACACCATGTTCCTTTCCATGATGGTATATGTCGTATGTGAGTTGTGCGTCCTTCACACAATAATCACATACCTCGTCATACCTTCCCTCTCTCCATCCAATAGGAGCGTCTATGCTCTTCATGGTCTTGCTCTTCCCTAGAGTGTGAGTGACTAATGATTGGAGAGAAGTCTCTAGTTTTCCATAGGGTAAAGATGCTTTCTGGAATAGCAGTTTGGTATCAATGATGTTGTCGGATTTTTGCATGACATCACCTATTGCCCAACAGTCAAGCGACTCCTTCAATACAGGAAAGTCGAATGCCATGATGTTGTGTCCTAGAATCCTACCACCCTTCTCTATGTGCTTGGTGATGTGGTCACCTAATGTGCGAGGATGCAAGTCATGCGTCTCCACCCCATCTAACAACACATCCTCCTTAGTGAATATGTGGGCATCATCCCCATCCCATGTGGCTACCACTGATGGGTTGAACAAGGCCTTGTTGTCCCAACCACCAATCTCCCATGAGTAGTTACTCGTCTCGATATCTAGCGACATTACATCAGTCATTGTTTAACTCCTCCTTGAGTCTCAGATATACGACTTTCCCATCTTTTGCCGTATCGAACATGTTCTTTGCCCATTTGGAGAAGTGATTGAACGCAGTTCCACGAGTCACACCGTTCTGAGTCATGTATGTAGACATGACTGACCCCTTCTTCCTCCAGCCTTCTCCTCTGTTGCCTAATTCCACTGCCTCTACTGCTTGGAACGCGACTATCCACTTGTTCCTCTGCGTGGCTCTCTCGGCTACCTTAGGCCCTATCTCGACCTCACCCTCAAGCCACTGAATCAGGTTCTTGAACAGGTCATAGAGAATCTCCTTGGACATGTCCACATGCTCGCCTGAGACTTCCCAAGTCTCATCTAGCATAGCCATGTGAGTAGCGAATATCACAGTGTAGTTCTCCATAGCAGGGATGAATGAGGCAACGACCTCGCTGATACCCGGTCCTAGTCCTGTGAGTAACTCATAGTAATCCTCTATCGCATCGTACATAGCGGGGTAGAACGTCTTCTCCTCAGCGTGGAATATCTCCGACATCGACTCCTGAAGAAGTTCTTCTTGCTCTTGTCTGCTCATCGAATCCCATTCCACGAACGGTGTCTCTGTGACATCTAACACTTTGTCTCTAAGCCTCTTCTCTAGTTTAGTGAAATATTCTGTTATCTCTTCATAAGTGACTTTCAATTTAGGTTGTTTCTTGTATGCCATCTCTGCTCTGATTTGGCTGACGTTCATCCTTCTGTCCATAGTCCAGTTAGACCAGTATAGCAAAACTCTCTGGAAGATTCCCTTCGTCAGTACGTACTCCTTCACTCCCGCAGGTGGATATGTCGTAATCCACAGTGATACTAGCGATTCAGTCTCTATCCGACCCGTTTTGGTATGCTTGACGAGTGTATTGTTGTTGCTACCTACAGGGTTGCACGCTGATTGCAGATACAACACCGTCTCCTGACTGTGCTTGTTGGGATTGAGTATGATAGAACCCTCGTCGAAGTTCAGAGCCTTCCTACCATTCAAGAAGCCCTCTTTCTCTATGCTCTCCTTGTTGCCTTCGCTATCAACAATCTCCTCAAAACCACCAATCAAACCAGCATCAGTACCTGTGGTATACAGGTCTGTGGGTACGTCGATATCTCTGAGCACGTCTCCTACGAACTCCCAAGCAATCGACTTCCCAGTCCTGCTTGATTGAATCCAGAAGGTATGCACCCTTGGGTCAAGGTGACTCTCACCCCAAGGTATACGGATGTAAGGTACTGCTAACTGACCCTGTATGAAAAAGAAGGATAGCATGCCCGGTACGTCGTTATCAATGGAGGTCTTTCCGAATCTCTCGATATACCCCTTGAAGACGGGGAACTTCTCTATCGCAGTGTATGAGTTTACAGGTCGCATAATTTGACCCCTAGCGAGGTCAGTATATTATCTTTTGTTAAGACTAAACATTAGACACTTAGGATTCTTTGTTGTCGATTTATATAGCGCGACCCTCTTACTTTATTGACTTACTTACTTTTTAGACGCCTTTCTATGTGTATAACGTCTTCACTGGTCAAGACTCTAATGACTCTATCAGCGAGGGTACTACCCATCCCCTTTACCTTCATCAGGGATTCCTTGAAGAGCATCTCCTCTATCGAACCACAGGCCTCAAGCATCTTGGTTGCCATCTGATTCCCTATGCCGGGTATGGCTAGGAGCACGTCCTTACGCACATCGTTGGTGCTGACTCTCCTTATCGCCTTGGCCCCATGTACCGATGCGGGTTTGTGGAGTTTGTCATGGAGTTTAACCACGAACATCGCTGCCTCGCTGACATTAGGAGTGAAGAACACCTGACAATCGAAGTCAGACATGATGCGGGTTAAAAGACCAATCAATTCATTCTGTATCGCTGAGTAGGACTTCTTCTGTCTCTTGACATACTCTGCTATCGTGCCGTGTATCAAGAGGAAGAAGCGCTCGTAATTGGCATCCATGTTGTCCAGTTGCCTCCAGAGGTGACCTGAGTTTCGGGATGAGAACAAGTCATTGATTGACTTCGCTTCTACACAGGCCGCACCGAGTAGGTAGTCACCAACGACCAGTGTCTTCCTCTCAATACTCATCCCTTCCTTCGTTGCCCTTCGCATGATAGACTCGCAAAGCCTACCTCTTTCATTAGTATCAATAAAAAGGTCAGTCATCATCCATCATCCTCTTATGAATCCCACAATACTCAGAGTCGTCTGCCTTCCTCAGTCTACATCTCTTCTTGCTTGTAGCAATTGCTGTGCATTGGTCTTCTTCCTTCGGTTTGCCCCAACAATCCTGACATAAACCACGGCTTTTGTACCCGTTCTTCTTTCTGTTGTGATTCCTAGCACGGAGTTTAACACCACATTCCTTGCATGTAATCATGTCAAATCCTCCCCAGTGCTGTCATAGAACTCACACTTTCCCGTGCATAATCCCTCAACCATGAGGGTCTTACAGTTCGCATGATTATAGCCTTTGTAAACTATGCTCTCTACTTGGGTTCGTGTGATGTCCTCATTCCAATCTACCCATCCTTGTTCTGAGCATATCTGGACTATCTCTTCCACGTGTTTCTTCTTCTCTTCCATACTTACCGATTCTGCTGGGAAAAACCATCTCATCCTATCTGCGAGATACGAGGCTAGGTGATATCTCGCTCGGTGGATGGGGTTCCCCTCTCCTAGGGCTGCTTGTGCTAAACACGGGAGTATCTTCATGTTATGGAGCGTAATGGTTGGTAACTCACCAATCTCCTTCCTCTTTGCCTTGAATGGGTTTCTCTTCTCCGGTAGAGTAAGCGCCAAGGGCTTCTCCCCTAATTCGATGTAACCACCCCTAGGTTCTTGAGCAAGTTCAAACACATCATCTTCTGAGAGAGTCATCACTTCCTCACTCGTTAATGGGGTCATCCAACACCCTCGCTTTGAGTTGTAGGAATTAGGTATGCGTATCATACCTGCTAGGTCGAAGGCGACTGTGGGGTCGTTGCATGGTAGGTCCAATAGGTTATGCCATTTTGACAACAATGTCTTCCCTGCGCTCTTTATCTGTGTTACTTCTAATCCATCAGAAGGTAGGAAGGTATCCTTCAGGGCTACCCAAATGTGGAAGCCACCACCTGTGAAGTAGATGTAGTGAAGGTAGTTATTTTCCATCAAATGCTTGTGGAGTCTCTTGACTTGCTCGTGCATGAACTCAAATTCGACCTCTGCGCCTCTGTTGCGAAAGTCCTTGCAGTCGAAGTCCATCACGAAGTGACTGACGATAGCCGAGTTATACTCGGCCCTGTGATGCTTAGGTGGTTGGGTCTTCCTATATCCGTATGCAGTGAAGTAAGCGTTGCCTGCTCCGTTCTTCCCCTTCCAGTATCTTTCCAGTTCGGCCCAGTTCCTTACGATACGACGTCCACCGTGCCTGTTGTAAGCACTAATCTCTAGGACTTCTCTAGGGAAATCAAGTGGTATGAATGGCATGACATCACCACACCTTACTCTGCATACCATTCTTGATTTCTATACCGTCTATGGAAATCCAGTCTAATCAACCGAGCGACTTCGTTCGGATAATTCTTCAAGAGCAATCTAGGGTCAATCGTCAGATTCAATACAGGAAAATACTCTCCCTTCTTCTCATCATCGGTATACCCATCAAGGGTCATTTGGCGACTCACATTGAATGAATAACCTGTCCCTCTAGGTAATGTGCTCCACATCACATGCTTTTCCAGATTCTTCATATCTCTATCCAGAATCTCCTCTGTCATTTCCATCTTCTTTTTCACGTCATTTCTCATCTTCATTCCCTCCATTCCATGCCGGGCACATTTCCATGAAAGAGCACCATGTGCAATTCCACTCTCTAGAGCCATCAGGCTTTGGATAAGAAAACGGTTTGGGTTCAAACTCGTCGTTAATGTGCGCCTTTACCACACTCTTGATTTTATTCATCACTGACTTAGGCGCATAACTGGTCTTTCTAGTACCTAGTTCCTCTATCTCCCACTCTGCTTTGACGCCGTTGTTCGCCCAGCCTCTAGGGAATTCCCAAGCCCAATGCGTGACGGGTAGGAACTCCGCATGTTCCCCCTCTTCAAGCATGAGGCGATAGAATTGCATCTCTTCTCTCATGCTCTTGGCCTTCTTGAGATTCCACTTCCCAGTCTTCAATTCCATTAAGACGAAGCCACCATCTCCATCGGAGAATATCGTATCAATGAATCCTCGTAGGTGCACTGATATCACTTCACCATTAATCTCTACATCTAGCATAGCATGGGCAGATACCTCGTTACCCACTGCCTTCCAACTCTCTCCTTTAGTGAGAAGTAATCTATTCCACTGCCAATCTAACCACTGGTCGATGACCTCTTCCTCACCTAGGCGATAAGGACTCGGAGGGTCTGGTATGACGCTCCTCAACTTCTCTTTGGCTAACAGTTCTTTGTCTTCTTCTATTAGAGACAAGACTTCTGGTAAGACTTCATCCACGTTGTGCCAAAAGTATTCCACAATATTATGGACGTTGGTTCCTCTCACCATATCCTCGGTTTCTTCCTCGGATAATTTTAGTATGTGTTTGAATTTGTATTGTAATGGACACCAAGAATAGTCACCTATGGTACTCTTGCTTATCCTTAGTTTCATCGCTCTCCCATCCTCATCAACCATTCCCGGTTGCCATGCGTAGGTACTGCAATGATAGGAGTCTAACAATTCTGGAGTGTGCGCTTCCGCACCCCTATCCATGAGGGAGGTTTCATTGGGATTGAACTTCATGAAATCACTCATTCGCTACACCCCTCGCATCTCATCTTAGTGAATGGCTTGCGACAATTAGGACATGTAGGAGTACCCTTCACCATCAAGGTATCAGTTAGCCCCTGCCAACCACAAACACACTGTGAAATCATTCTTCCTCACCACACTTACATACATCCCCATCCCAAATACACTCAGTATCCTCATAGAGAGGGATTGTATCAGGTAGAACATCCCCGCACTTCGGGCAATCCTCCAAGTCGTACACCCATGGAGGAAGGTCGTCCTCCGGGTCACGCATGAGCCATCTATCATAGTCCGAAGTCATTTCAATCACCAGTATTTCTTAGGTTTAGGCGCACCAGAAGCCTCATCCAAATCCCATCCTAGCACTGAATACAGTACCTTCAATTTGGCCTTGATGAACTTCTCCACGACTACGGGGTAGTCTATTTCAAAATCATTAATCTCATCTGAGTCTCTGAAACCAACCACGTTAGTGTTCGGCTTATCCTCGGGTGTGCCTAGGATGTAGAGCCAGCGTACGCTATCCCCAGTCCTATACGGCATCTTAGGATTGATGTGCTCGTTGTAGTAGTAGGCCCCTCTCACGGCCATAGGTGGAGTACCCTCGTACTTCTCCTTCCCTATCCTACCATATGGAGCCAGTTCTTCCACACTCATCTCACCATTGAGCGCCTTTATCGCTATGGGCCTTATTGCCCCATTGACTTCCTCTTCGTTAGCCCCTGTACCGACCATGTCAAACACGGTTCCTTGTACGAGCCTAGTTAATGGTGAGGCATTGGATGACTTGAAAGCGAAGCCTGTCACCTTCATTGTACCCTTCTTACTCTCAGGCCATGTGATGATACCGAAGTTCCTGTTCTTCACATCAGCCGTAGTCCAGTAGTCGAAGTAAGCCTCAAACTCCACATTCATGGTAGGTAAGTCGAATTTTTCACGTATCACTTCATTCAAGTGCTCTACTAGAGTATCCACTTCATCGAATGGAACTTGTATGTAGCCCGAGTCTGTGTGACCAGCAAGAGCACGATAACCTTCCTTCTCGCTCTCGGTCAGAAGAGTCTCAATGCACTTCCTACCATAGTACGT
>CEVZ01112268.1_pt1 | contig 10462 bp, 9 predicted proteins | sample 361371 | NCBI WGS metagenome assembly CEVZ01 (sample SAMEA2620217, study PRJEB7988) | marine metagenome | isolation source: saline water (ENVO:00002010), including
CCCACTCCAATAAAAAGAATATATGAAATATTTAAAAGAGGTTGCCAATTATAATATGATAATACACTCATCAACAATATACCAACTATAGAAGTATAAAAAAGAGATGTTTCAGTAGAATCTTTTTCAGAAACTTTACGAGTTACAATTTGATATAAACCGAGAAAAAAAGCACCTACTAAAGGAATTAAAGATTTAGGATCAAAAATTGAAAGTCCTGGACGCATAATTATTAATAATCCAATAAATCCAACAAATATTGCCAACCAAATTTTAGCAGATACTTTTTCTTTTAGAATAATAGCTGATAAAGCAACTACTATTACCGGAGTTAATCCTCCAACGCTGTGAGCGTCAACAAGAGAGATATAACGAAAAGCTAGAACAAAACATCCAGATTCAATTAAAGATAAAAGGCCTCTTGTAATTTGTAAACGGAAATTATTTGTTTTATAAAAAACATAATTTTTTTTTCGTTGCGATTCAAAAAGAGATAAGAATAAAGTAAATAAATATTTTATTAAAAGTAATTGAAAAATTGAGTGATAAATAACAGCTGTTTTTTGAATAGCATCTAAAATAGAAAATGAAAAAAAAGCTAAAATTGCAAAGAGAATGCCTAATGATTCCTTTGATTTAATTAAATTCATTTACTTTAATTTTTCGTAAATAGATTGAAAAAATTCTTTATATAAAACTATATCTCCTTCAAAAACTTGAGTCATTAATACTGCTGTTAACTCATTTTTAGGATCAACTAAAAAATAAGTAGATGCAGCTCCTGCCCAACCAAATTCACCAATTGAACCATAACCATTTGATTTTTTTATATCCATCATCACTCTAAAACCATATCCCCATCCGTACGGTTCAAAAACATTTTCCTCAAGTTTTTCAACATCAAAATTTTTTATCTCATACGGTAAATAAGCATTAGATATTTGATTTGTAGTAGCTGATTTTAGAATATCTTGTGATAAAATAATTTTTTGATTTTTATCTTTCCCTGTAAGTAACATTTGAGCAAATTTTGAATAATCATTAGCTGTTGAATAAAGTCCAATTCCTCCTCTTGCAAATGAGTTTTTATTTATAGGATAACCATAATTTGAAATTTTTCTTGGATGAGTAATAGGATCAATTAATTTTTTATTCTCTGCATCATAATGATAGGAGGTGACTAACCTTGATTCATTTTCTTTTGTAACAGCAAAACTGGTATCTTTCATTTCTAATGGATCAAAAATTCTTTGTTTTAATTCTTCTTGAAGAGTTGAATGACATACTACTTCAATAATTCTTGCTAAAACATCTACTGAGACACTATAAAGCCACCTTGTATTAGGTTCATATAAAAGAGGTAGAGTAGCTAATAAATTTATTTCATCTTCTAGAGTTGAATGTTCTGAATTAAAAAGACCAACATTATGATATGCTTCACCTACAAGATCATTTAAAAAATTATAAGAAAAACCGGCAGTATGTAAAAGTAAGTCTTTAATAGTTGGATGATTTTTTACATCTTGTATATCTGAAATAGAATTAGAATTTTCTTTTAAAACTTTTAAATTCTCAAACACAGGTAAATATTTTTTTATAGGATCTTCTAATTTAATTTTATTTTCTTGAATAAGCTGCAAAATTACAACCGATATAATAGGCTTTGTCATAGACCAAATTCTATAAAGAGAATTGGATAACAAGGGAGTTTTTGAGTTTAAATCAGAATACCCTACTTTATCGTGGTATATTTCACCTTGATGAATTATCTTCCATTCTATACCTTGGTATAATCCATTATCTATATGTCGTTGAAATTTTAAATGTAAATTATTCATTCTATTTAAGAGAATTGATTGTATCTAGTAATTTTGTATTAATATTTCTAGGCCCTGTATCTTTTCTATTCGTATGTCTACGTTGACCGGGTAAACGTACACCCTCTAAAGATGTCATTTGTTCAAAAAATTTTTCAGAGTGATCATTCCAATTTTCTCCAGCAATTAATTGAGGTGAAAATGCCATAATAAACTCACCTCCTCTCGCAGGTCCTCCATCTTTATTGTCAGCCTCTTTAGCTTCAAAACTAAATAAATCTCCAACTAATCCTGCTGATAATAGCTCGACCATTAACGCAATAGCAGAACCCTTATAACCTCCAAAAGGAAGCAAAACTCCGCCGTTAGCAATTTCAGATGGATCGTCAGTCTCTTTTCCATCTTTATTTAATCCTGTTCCAAATGGTACTTTATGTCCGTCTCTTGCAGCAACTTGTACCTCACCCATGGCCATACTAGCAGTTGCCATATCATACACAACTGGTGTTTTATTTTTTCTTGGCCATGCAAAAGAAATTGGATTTGTTCCAAATAAAGGTTTAATCGCACCTGCTGGAGCAACACTTGGCATATATGCTGTACAAGCAATACCGATTAATTCATTTTCAGCTAAAGCCTCAGTTTCATGCCACAATGCTGCAAAGTGATGGGTATTTTTAATAGTTAACACTCCTACTCCATGTTTTTTTGTTACTTTAATTAATTCTGGTATACCAATCTGAATAGCCATAGGAGCAAAACCATAATCGCCATCAATTTGAATTGCATTTTGCGATAGATTTTTTTTAGTTGGTTTAGAATTTCCTTTTACTTTTTTACTTCTTAAAGCAGCTACATACCCTGGTATACGAAATAATCCATGTGAAACACTTCCATCACGTTCAGCATAGGTTACAGTTTTTGAAACTGCTTCAGCATTTAAATTATCGCACCCATTATTAATAAGAGTATTTTTTGCTAAAGAGTAAATTTCATCTAAAGATACAGGTGTTGTAGTCATAATTTCATTGTTTTTTTTATTAATTGAATTCGTTATAATAGCATTAATTACATGAAAAGCGATATATTACAAAAAGAACTTTTAAATATTCTTGGAGATAGATTTTCTGTATCTGATTCCGTAAGAACAAATTACTCTCATGGTGAAGATATATTTGATCCAGTACTGTCACAAGCTGTGGTATTTCCCAATAACAACGAAGAAATTTCTAAAATTCTCAAATTATGTAATGATAATAAAGTTCCTATAACTCCATTTGGAACAGGAACTTCTTTAGAAGGTCACGCCTTAGGTAATAAAGATGGAATAACAATTTCTTTAGAAAATATGAATAAAATTTTAAAGATTAATGAAGAAGACTTTGATTGTAGAGTTCAAGCATATGTTACAAGAAAACAGCTAAATGAAGAACTAAAAGATAAGGGGCTTTTTTTTCCAATTGATCCAGGTGCTGATGCATCTCTAGGAGGAATGGCATCTACCTCAGCATCAGGAACTATGGCTGTTAGATATGGAACAATGAAAACAGTTGTTTCAGGACTTACTGTTGTGCTTCCGAATGGAGAAATTATGAATACAGGTGTTCGAACAAAAAAAACTTCAGCTGGCTATAATCTTACAAATTTATTTATTGGTTCAGAAGGAACTTTAGGAATTATTAGTGAGGTGCATTTACGTTTATCTCCAATACCAGAAGATATTATGAGTGCTGTTTGTCATTTTCCTGATTTAGAATCTACAATATTAGCAGCACAAGAAATAATTCAATACGGTATACCTGTAGCTAGAATTGAAATGCTAAATAAAGATCAAATGGAAATATGCATTAATTATTCTAATTTACAAAATATGGAAAAAAAACCTACTTTGTTTTTTGAATTTCATGGAAGTGAAACTTCCAATAAAGAATCAATTGATATTGCACAAGAAATTTCAAAAAATAATAATGGTACTGAATTTAAATGGGCTCAAAGCACTGAAGAAAGAAATAAAATTTGGCAAGCCCGTCATGATGCCTATTATGCAGTTAAATCTCAAGGCAATAATATTAGAGTTTATACCACCGATGTATGTGTGCCTATATCTAATCTAGTCGAATGTATTAGATTTGCTGAAGAAGAAATTAGTAATTATGGATTAAAGGCACCAATGGTTGGCCACGTAGGAGATGGAAATTTTCATGCAGCAATAATTTATGATCCAAAGAAAAAAGAAGATTATAAAATGATCAGAGATTTTAGTGATAAATTAGTAGAAAAAGCGTTATCGTTAGAAGGCACAGTTACAGGAGAACATGGTGTAGGCGTTCAAAAGAAAGATTATTTATTAAAAGAACATCCTGATAATATTCATTTAATGAAATCTATTAAAAAAACAATAGATCCAAATAATATTATGAATCCAGGAAAGATTTTTGATTTATAATTTTATATTATTTATTTTTCAAAAATTTTTTAAAATTTTCTAGATGTTTTTTTTCAATTTTTATTGAATGTTTATTCGAAGGAAATTTTTTATTAATAACATCACTTTTATATTCTTTAAAAGCTTTAACTCTCTCTTTTTGCATTTTTTCTAAAATACGATTTTTTTCTTTTTCCATTTTTTGAATAATTGAGTGAAAATTTCTATATTGTTTTGCATGCTTAGGTAAAGCAATTGTTCCACAACCTAAAATATCTTCAGCAAACAAAAATTGAACGTCACTCTTGTTTCCAGAACCAATTGAAATTGTAACTAAAGAAGTGTTTTTTGTTATTTCTCCCATAAGATCTGAAGGTATACATTCAACCTCAACCCCCCAAGCACCAGTATTTTCAATATCTTTTATATCATTAAATAATTTTATAGCTTCATTTGTTGTTTTACCATACGCTTTCATACCTCCAATCCAAGTTGATTTTCTTGGAACTAATCCGGCATGTCCTTGAAAAGGTATTCTAAAACCATTTAAATATTTCATAAAATCTAAATTCCATGATCCACAAGTTATTGAATCCATTCCTAAATCAATAATTTCAAGAGAATCTCGCACTATCTCTTCTTTAGATGAATATTTTATAAAAGGAATTGAAACTGTCATAAATGTTTTAGGGGCAGCTTTTCTAATTTCTTTCAATTCAGGGCAAACTCGAACCAATAAAATATCAATATCAGCTTCTTCTGCTGCTCTAGCCTCCTCTGGTGTAGAGACATGAATTTGAGTTAATTTTTTTTTGCCTTTTAAATCTATTAAATCTTTAACAGTATAATTTCTATATCCTGGCTCAAGACTAATTGAATAAACTTTTTTATATTTTTTTTTCATATTAATTCATCCAACCTCCATCAATTTTATGAAATTGTGCAGTTATCATTTTACTATCAGAAGATGCTAAAAACAAAGCTAATCGAGAAATATCAATTGGATAAACTCTATCAGGTAGAGATTGCTGTTCCTCCCTCCACTTGTCCATTTCTGGGGTTAGCCACAATTTAAGTTGTCTTTCGGTCATTATCCAACCAGGCACTATCGCATTAACTCTAATTTTAAATTCTCCTAATTCTCTAGCCATACCTTTAGTCAGGCCGTAAATAGCTGATTTGGCAGTTTGATATACTATTGTATCTTTTGATCCAATAACCCAATTTATAGAACTGAAATTAATAATAGATGCTGACTCAGATTTTTTTAAAAAAGGAATTGCAGTTTTAATTGTAAAAAAAGAATGAGTTAAATTTGTATCAATTCTATCTTTCCAAAAGTCTTCATCTACTTCTTCAATTTTATGTCTTTGATCATTTGCTGCATTATTAATTAAAACATCAATACAATTATTTTCATTGCCAATTTTATTAATTATAGATTTAAGTTTTTCTATATCTTTAATATCGCATTTATGAAAAACTGGCACATTATTATAAGCAGATAAACTTTTTATTAAATTCTCAGCTCCCAAGTTATCTATATCAAGAAAATGAACAATGGATTTTTGCTTAACAAATTCTTCGACTAAAGATTTCCCTATTCCTTGAGATCCTCCTGTAATTATTATTACTTTATTTTTTAAATTTTTATATTCAGTTTCATCATCCATAATATTTATTATTCTTTCTTAAATATTACATGAAAATATACTGCTAATATAAGTATAATACCATTTACAACAGGTATCCAATAAGCTGATACACCTGTAATAACAAAAACATTAAAAACTAGAGCTAAAAACATAGCTCCTAAAACGCCTCCCAAAATTGTTCCTTTACCTCCTACTAAACTAGCTCCTCCAACAACAGCTGCAGCAATTACTTGCAATTCTAATCCGCTTCCTGCTAATGGAATAGAAGCACCTAACCGAGATGCATGCAAAACTCCACCAAAACCAGCTAATAAACCAGATAAAATATAACCTGAAAATCTTATATTATTTACATTTATTCCAGATAGAACTGCAGCCTTTTCATTTCCTCCCACAAAATAATATTTTCTAAAATAAGCTACATTATTAAATAGATAAGAAAATATACCTAAAAGAATTAAAAAATACCAAATAGGTGATGGTATTCCTAAAAAATCAGTTCTACCAAATGCAATAAATTCTCTTGGAAGTCCCATTATACCTGCTCCACCAATTATAATTGCCAGTCCTTTAAATATACCCATAGTAGCTAGTGTAGTGATAAGAGCATTAACGCCCATTTTGGTTATAACAAATGCATTAATTGCTCCAAGAAAACCACAACAAACTAAAGCTAAAATCATTGCCATTGGATATGGCATTCCCATTTGTTTTATAAAGTAACCACAAAAAACTGACCCTAATGCAAATATAGATCCAACTGATAAATCAAAAACACCACTGATAAGTAAAGCCATCATGCCTATTGTCATTATAGCTATAGAAGTTTGGCCTAATATTACTGCTTTTAAATTACCCAAACTAGCAAATTTAGTTCCTAAAAAAATTGAAGAGATTAATGAAAAAACTATTATCAATGCAATTAAAAAAATTGTTCTGTTAGATATTAATATTTTCAAAAAATTATTCATTATCAATTCCTGATGCCATTTTTAATATTTTTTCTTCATTTGCTTCATCAGCATTTAAAATTCCAGATACTTTGCCATCAAACATAACTATAATTCTATCACTTATATTTAAAGTTTCATTTATATCAGAACTAATCATTAAAACACTAACTCCCTCACTGGTTATTTCCTTTAGTATTTTATAAATAGAAAATTTAGCCCCTACATCTACTCCAATAGTAGGTTCATCTACAATTAATATTTTTAAATTTGCATAAATCCATTTTGAAATACTTACTTTTTGTTGGTTGCCCCCACTTAAATTGAGAACTAAATGATCAATTTTGGGAATTTTAATATCAAATTTTAATTTAAGGTCCTCAGAAACTTTATCTCTTTTTGCTTTATTAATTATAAAATTTTTTGAAAACTTATCTAAATTATTTGACTCAATATTTTCTCTATATTCCATTTCAGTAAAAAGCCCTAATTCTTTTCTATTCTCTGATAAATAGCCTATTCCATTTTTAATAGCTTTAGAAGTACTATCAATTGTAGTTTTTTTATTATTTACAAATATTTCTCCACTTTTAGCTGGTATAAATCCAAATAAAGAATAAGCTAATTCTGTTCGACCTGCTCCACTTAACCCAGTTAAGGTTAAAATTTCTCCTTTATGTAAGTCAAAAGATATGTCAGAAAAACCTTCTCCACTTAATTTATTAATACTTAAAACTTTCTCCTTATTTTGATTAACTTCATTATTAAATTTTTCATTTTCTAAATCTTTTCCTAACATTTTAGATACTAAAAAATCTACATCAACATTTTCTTGATTATATGTACCAACATATTCGCCATCTTTTAAGACAGTAACTCTATCAGCAATTTGTTTTATTTCTTTTAATCGATGTGAAATATAAATAATACTTCTACCTTCTGATTTAAATTGTTTGATTAATTCAAACAAAATTTCAGTTTCCTGCAAAGTAATTGATGAGGTTGGTTCATCTAAAATCAAAATTTTAAAATCATTAGATATAGCTTTTGCTATTTCAATCATTTGCTGTCGTGCAACTGAAAGTTCACCAACTAGTTCACTCTTATTTAATGTAATGTTTAGTTTGTCTAGATAATCTTGCGCTAAAGAAGACAATTGACTCCAATCTACTTGGAAAAATATTTTTTTATTTCTTGGTGGATTTGAGCCAAAAATATTTTCAGCAATTGAGAGATTTGGAAATAAGCTTCTTTCTTGAAAAACAATGGCAATACCTTGTTGTTTTGCTTTTTGAAATGAGTCCAATTCAATTTGTTTATTATCTATAAAAAATTCTCCCTCATCATGTTTGTAAATTCCTGAGAGTATGTGCATTAGAGTGCTTTTTCCTGCTCCATTTTCTCCAATTATTGCATGAACCTCTCCTGGCTCAAGTCCAAAACTAACATCATTCAATGCCTGAACTCCAGGAAAGCTTTTAGATATATTTTTTGCTTCTAATAACATGACAAAAAAATGAGGGTTTAATTATTAAACCCTCATTTTACATTAATTATAACTTTTCTAAACCTTTAACCATTGCATCCATATCATCAAAGTTTTCTTGGGTTACAACTAAGAAACCTGTGTCAACTTTGTCAGGAGCTGGATAAATACCAAGTTCAGCATCTCTTTCAGTAAAACTAATTCCTGAATGATTAATATCATAGAGAGTTTGTAAGGCAATTGGACCAAATATATGTCTTTTTTGTCCTACAATAAATTGAGCTGTTCCTTCCTTTAAACATTCCATGTGAGCCGGAAGTATATCATTCATAACAACTTTAATTTTACCAGATTGACCAGCTTCTCTTACAGCTGGACATATTCCTCCACCTGAACTACCATCAAATCCTGCAATGACAGCTACATCTGGATGTTTTTGAATTAAAGCAGCTGTAACACTATGAGCTTTAGCTACAACAGCTTCATCATCAAAAACTGGAAGAACTTCCATATCAGGAGCATTAGCTTCCATCCAAGCTCTGAAGTTTGCAAATGCAGCCTCCATGTGGCTTGCACCAACTAAACCAACCATTGCAGCTTTTCCTTTTCCTCCACTTGCTTCATATGCAGCTTCAGCTAATTTATCACCTAATTGTGCCCAGTTAGTTCCAACATGTGTAATTCTTCTACTTGTTGGTATATCAGAGTCCCATGTTACAACTGGAATACCGTTGTTCATAGCTTCATCTACTAAAACATTTAGAGACTCATTAACACCTAAAAGAATAATGCCTGCTGGCTTAGATGCTATAACCTGTTCTAAAGCTGTTATCATTTGAGGAACATTTCCATCCGGCGGTCCTACTACTCGTGTTTTTACTCCAAGTTTTTTTCCATGTTCATGAAAAAAATGATGATCAGGAATAAATACAGGATGTTCATTATAAAATCCTACCATGACATATTCTTCAGAATTTGCTGAAAAATTAAAAAGTACTAAAGAAAAAAAAGTACTTAAAAGTATTATAAGTTTTTTAAACATTTTTACCTCCTATTAAAAATATTTAATTCAAAATAATTATTTTATAAGTATTGAATTATAAATAAATTTGAAAAAGATTAGCTCTTTTTTTCACATATAAAACCTATAAATAATATATAAAAAAAATATTTTAATAAGTTTTAATTATTTTTTTTATCTATTTAATTTTCACAAAAAACTTTTAAAAAAAGTATTAAAAATTGAAAAAAACTCTAAATGGTATAAAGTATTTTAAATAAGTTCATCATGTTTAATATATCTGACAAAGAAGTTGAAAGTTATAAGGAACAGGGGTTTGTGGTTTCTTCAAAATTCTTATCAGATAATATTATGAAAAAAATTACTAGCTCTTATGATGAATTTGTTAAGTTAAATCCTGATTTAACTTTAGAAGAAATGGCTTCTCCTCATATTTATGGAGGAGTAAATATGAAACACAAAATAAATCATTCTTTAAGTAATTCATTTTTAGAAATTGGCAGAAGTGAAGAGATAGTGTCACAAGTAAATAAGATATTAGGACCAGATATAATTTTATGGGGAATGCATATAATGCATAAACCTGCTAAAACAGGAAAAAAAATTCCTTGGCATCAGGATGGAACATATTGGCCTATAAATCCCAAAGCTACTTGTTCAGTATGGATAGCAATTACAGATGTAGATGAGTCCAATGGTTGTATGCAATTTATTCCTAAGTCACATAAAAATGGTACTTTACCTCATCTTCAAGAAGATAAAGTCAAAGAAGAGGGTGAGCTTAAAGGATCATTGGATTTAAAAATAGATGAAAAATCTTTTAATAAAAATGAAGCTGTTAATTGTATAATTAAAAGAGGACAAGCTTCTTTTCACGATACTTATTTACTGCATAGTTCTGATGCAAACTTTTCAGATAATCCAAGAAAAGCTATTGTTCTAAGATATATGCCATCTTCTAGTTTGTTTGATAGAAATATTCCTGATAGAGTTAGTGCAAATGGCTTTAAATATGAGTTTCAAGAAAGACCAATTTTTTTAGTTTCTGGAAATGCTAAACAAAATGAATTGAGAAACTCTAACTATCCTAGCTAAAGAATTAATAAGT
>CEVZ01182986.1_pt1 | contig 10461 bp, 10 predicted proteins | sample 361371 | NCBI WGS metagenome assembly CEVZ01 (sample SAMEA2620217, study PRJEB7988) | marine metagenome | isolation source: saline water (ENVO:00002010), including
TCTGATTAATTATAAATAAAATTGAAAAAAAACTATCATCTATAAAAAAAAAATTAAATAAATCTTTTGTTTGTTGTGGATAAAATTTAATAGGAAGAACTAAAATAATTAGTGCCCTAATGAAGATTTCTATTCTTCTGAGTCTATTTTCTTCAACTAAACTATCACTAATTCCAAAGTGAAGCCCAGAAATTATTAGAAAAATAACAAAAATAAACTCAGGAAATTCCAACCAAAAAAAGAAAAAAAAAACTGGAATTAAAGTATAAACTATCAAAAAGATTATTAAGGTTTTTTTATTTCTGATTATTTTAAATCTTTTTGCAGTCTGAATATCTAAGCTACCATGCGCTAAACCAGGCCAAATAAGGGGCAATAAAAATATTAAGATTTGATTTAAAAATGATGAATAAAAAAAATTTTCAAAAAAAAATAATAGAATGAAAAAAGATAAATTTATTATTATAAAAATTTTTAAATCGATTGCTTTCATTTATATAATTTTTTTTTTAATACTTGTATCATCGATATAATTAGTTTTTTTTTGGGTAACGATCTAATTAGGATAAATAATTCAATAAAATTTATTTTTCCAGTTAGGAACTTAACAATTATTTTATAGTCGTTTTTAAAATAAAAAAATTTAAAAAAAGTCATAAGTGCATTGGAATCACGTTTGATTAAATTACAAAAAATTTCATCGAGAAAATTTAAAATATTATTTTTTTTTACATAAATTTTTTCATTATTTTTGATTTGATTAACAATTTGTTCAGCATTTATAAATGCATTCTGAAAGCCATAGCCCGTCGAAAATCTCAACCAATTACCTGGCGTACCAATTTTATAATAATTCTCTTGGTTATTTTTTTTTTCTAAAAACATTGGAATTACACCTTTTTCTTTAAATTTAATTTTATAATCTACATTTGGAAAGTTATCTTTTAAATATTCAATTACATTTTTTTTGTAAATAGATAAATCATAAACCATTTGTGAAAAGTAGGTTGATTCAAATAATGCTTTTTTTTTTGAGAATGGTAATACATACATAAATTTTACTCCCGACGAAAAACTTTGTAAGTCCATTAGTATGACTTCATTTTTGGTAAGTATATTTTGTTTAAATGAAACTTCATAACCAGCAAAATGTTGATAGAGATTATTCTTATTTTTATTAACATTTGGTCTGCTATCAAAAATTAATCCTGTTTTAAATAGTGTTTTATCTATTACAATTTCATAAACACCATTTCTTCTTTTGATTTCATTTATTTTTTTATTCATGAAGATATTAACATCTTTTTTTCTTAAATGGTTAATCATATAATCATAGAAAGTTGACGATTTTAGGTGAAGGTACTTGATTTTATTGTTAAAAAATAACTTCTCCTCTCCACATACTTTTATTTTAATTCTTTCCCATGAATGATTATTTAATTTGGTCAGAGGATTTTTTGGAAAATTCCAAAAGCACCAATTTTTGTCGTAAACTAGTTTTTTTTTTCTCTCAATTATTAAAATCTTTTTCTTTGTTTTAATAGATAGTTCCCTAGCAAGAGTAAGCCCTGATAAACCAGCTCCTATAATAATTATATCTATATTTTTTATTTGATTATAGTTTGACATTAAGCCTTTTTAAAACTTTTATAACTTCATTATCTATTTTTTCTAAAACTGAGAATTTTTTAACAAAGAGTAATTTTTTTAATGCTATTAACGTAAAATAGATCTTTTCAATAAAATTGATGTATAATCTTTTTGTCCAAACTTTATTGCTATCTTTCATGATTTTACTACCGATTCTTTGGTATAATTCAGCTGCTATTGATATTGGGATAGCGTATTTTTTATTAAGTTTTGAAATTCCCTTCCATGCATTAATATAAATCAAGTCTGTGATTTTTAATAAATTTATTAAATCACTTGCAAGTGATTCTTTTAGTTTAAAACTATTTAGAATTTCTTGTTTTTTTTTCTTTTTATAAGTTCTAATAGATTTTGGTAAATAAATCCTATCCATTTTTAGATCCTCATCAATGTCTCTAGATATATTAGTGAACTGCATTGCTATACCAAGTTGTATAGCTCTTAAATTTTGGTCTTTATCATTTTCTTTTATTATTCTACAAAACATTAAACCAACTGTTCCAGCAACCCTGTAAGCGTATTCAATAAGTTCATTCATGTCTTTAATATTAACTGAATTATTTAAATCATATTCAATGCCTTTTATTAGATCTATTGGGATACTCGAATCTATGCTATATTTATTCATTAAATTAATAAAATTTGATATTATTAAATCTTTTGAACTTGTTTTTTTTAAATCTTTTTTTATTAACTTTAATTTACTTTTTACCTTTTTTTTACTTTCTTTGAAGTCATCACCTAAATCATCAATATACCTGCAGAATATATATAAAACTTCTACGTCTTTTTTTATTTTTTTTGGTAAAAAAAATGAAGCAAAATAAAATGTTTTTGCTCTTTTTTGTAGTGTTAGATTTTTATCATTATGCTTCATTTAGGATTAAATTCTCAATAACTTTTGCTGAACTTATTACTCCAGGAACACCTGCTCCTGGATGACTTCCTGCTCCTGCAAAATATAAATTATCGAAATTTTCAGATTTATTATGAAATCTAAACCAGGCAGATTGCTTAAAAATAGGACTAATTGAAAAACCTGTTCCGTTTAGGGATAAGTAATCATTTTTAAAATCTAAGGGTGTCATATAAAAACAAACATCAAGATTTTTTGTGAGGTCTGGGAGTATTGATTGTTCTAATGCACTAAGAATTTTATCCTTGTAATCTTCAGCCTTATTAGTCCAGTCTATTTTTCCTTTAAGGTTTGGAACTGGTGATAGAACATAAAAGCAATCACACCCCTTTGGAGCCATTGATTCATCTGTGGCAGTTGGTCTATGAAGGTAAAGGCTAAAATCATCAGCAAGAATTTGTTTTTTAAATATATCTTTTAGTAAACCTTCATATCTTTTGCCCATCCAAATTGTATGATGAGCAATATTTTTATATTTTTTTTTCGTTCCAAAGTAAATTACGAACAGTCCCATTGAGAAATCTAGTTTGTTGATTTTTTTCGAACTCCATTTTTTATTATATTGATTATCTAATAGATACTTATAAGTATAAGCTGGATCAGCGTTAACAATAACCTTTTCAGCATAGTAATTTTTCTTTTTAACTTGAACACCTATTACTTTATTGTTGTGGGTAAGAATCTTTGTTACTTCTGAATTTTTCTTAATTGTTATTTTTTCTTCTCGCATTAATTGTTCTAATGCACTTACTAATTTTCCAGTTCCACCCAAAGCATAATGTACCCCCCATTTTCTTTCCAAGTAATGAATGAGATTATAAATCGATGTTGTTGTTATAGGGTTTCCTCCAAGAAGGAGTGGTTGAATACTTAATGCTTGACGTAGTTGTTTATTTTTTATAAATTTTCCGACTAACTTGAAAACACTCAAATAACTTTTTAGAAAAAAAAGAGAAGGAACTTGTTTGATCATAAACCAAAAATTATGAAATGGTGTGAATGAAAGTTTTGAAAAGCCTACGTTAAATATTTTTTCAGAGAATTTTAATAGTTCTCTATATCCGTTAATATCATTTTGATTAAATTTACCAATTTCACTTTCAGTTTTCTTAATTTTATCTGAATAATCAAAAACTTTTTTATTTTCCGAAAAATAAAATCTGTACCAAGGATCTAGCCTAATAAATTTAACATAATCTTCTCTTTTTTTATTAAACAAATTAAATAATTCATCAAATAAAAAAGGAGCTGTGATTACAGTTGGCCCAGCATCAAAAGTGTAACCAGATCTCTTAAAGACCCGAGCTCTTCCTCCTACTTGGTCTAGTCTTTCTATTAGAGTTACATTATAACCTAATGCTTTAAGCCTTAAGGCTGATGCAATTCCACCGAAACCGGATCCTACAACCAAAGCTGTTTTTTTCATTAGTTATCTTCTACTTTATCTGAAATCCTTCTCAGAATACTTTGAACAACGAATTTTACAATTATATTCAGTCCATAGTCAAAATCTGTTGATTTATAAATTGCTTTTTCAGAAACTTTTATAAGATGCTCAATTGATTTCTCAATTATACCTCTACTTTTAATTATTTTTATCCAATTTAAAATATCTTCTTCTGAAATTGATTCTGGTTTCTTAGAAAAAAATTGTTGAAGTAGAAATCTTTCCCCGTTTGTAGCATTTTCTAAAAAATGCATAATTAAGACATTCATTTTACCCTCTTTTAAGTCTCTCCCAGGAAGACCTCTTTCCTTTATCCCAAGGAAATCTGAAAGATCATCTTGAATTTGATAAGCTAAACCAGCTTCGTAAAGGGGATGAAAAAACTCATCTTTTAGTTCTTCTATACCTTTTAAGATCATTATTAATTTAATTGGCCAGCAAATTAATCCTCCAGTCTTGGCCCGAGCAGTTGATTCATATTCTTGCATTTTAAGATTAAAATTAGCTCTTGCTAATATTTCTAAAGATTGTCCTTTAACAGTCTGTTGAATAGTGTAACTTAAATTTTCAATAGCCTTGCATTTATAATTTGGATTTCCATTAATCTTTGCTAGAGCTTCAAATGATCCAGCTATAAAATAGTCTCCTAAATTTATTGCTGTATGATCACCAAATCTATTCCATATTGTTGGAAGACCTCTTCTTAATAAATCCTTATCTTGTAAATCATCATGAATTAATGATGCATTATGAATAAATTCACTACATACAGCGGCATAATTAGCTGTGTTTTTATCAACACCAAGTAAATCTGCTGAAATTAAAGCCAGCAGAGCTCTAAATCTTTTTCCACCTGAATGTAGCTGATACTTTGCACAATGGCCCATCCAAGAGTCATCACATAGGATTTCTTTCATTGTGTTCTCGACTGTATTAAGTCGTTTACTATATTCGGAGAAAATTAATGGTTTTTGATATATTTTTTTTGATAAATTGTTTAAATCTTTCCAATTCGAACAAGATTTAACAAAGTCGATATTTTCTTTATAACTTAGGTAGCTTTGATTCTTAAACATAAAAAAATAAGGGAAACACCATAAGATGTTTCCCTTAATAAAACGTTATTTCATAATTTAAGCTTTAGCCGTATCAGATTTAGCTGCAGCCCAAATGATTACACCAAAAGCAATTTTATTAATGTAATCCGCTAGGTTGTATACCCAGTTTAATGTAGATGCGTCAGCACCAGCACCAGATAAATAACCTAAGAAATATCCAATTGGGTATATAGACCAACCAATTGAAACAATCCATTTTAAAGAGTTAAACGCAGATTTCATACCTGCTGAATTACTTGCTGCGCTCGCTTGAGCAGCTTCGCCTGCAAATACTTCATAAAGTATGTAAATCCATCCTGCCATACCGATCACAAAACCAACTGTTGCATTCATGTATCCAGCTTCACCCATGAAGCCACCGATTAACATTATTAATGTTCCAACCAGTAATCTCCAGAAAATTCCTGCGGTTGCAGCACCAACTGCAGCCAAGATGAGATAAAACTCAATCATCTGCAATGGAACGGTAAGAAGCCAGTCAATGTATCTATAAACGGTAGGAGATTCTCCTGTGGAAACCCACACATCTCTCATGTAATAATAGTGAACGGCTGCTATTAAAGTAACTAAACCAGCTACTCTAACAGAAGTTTGCCATTGTTTAGCAACACTATTAGCTTCAAGGAAGAAGAAAGCTGTTGAGGCAACCATCGAAACAGAAATGATCCAAAAGGTAACTCCAACAAAGTCTTCAGGTTTAAGCATATAATCCATATGTCTATCCTTTCTTAGTTAATATCATCAGACACAAATTATGTGAAAGACGGTTATTTACAGATAGGTAGATAGATGGGTAATGTGCTTACCCAAAAACCTCCCCATATACTTAGGTAATAGGATGACTTAAAATAAATTGAATTCAAGGGAAAAAAGGCAATTTTTTTTTAAGTTACTGAATTTATTGATAAAAAAAATTAAGAGTAAGCGGTATGATTGCAAATATTGTTATTAAAACTCTCATTTTTTTAAACCATTTTTCATTTAACTTTTTTAATAACGTTAAGTCACTTACTAAACACCATAGAAGCCCAAAAATAACAGTAAACTGAAAAAAAAGTTTATTAGAAAAAAAGAATGTTATCCATAAAAATATCACAGGAATCATAGGTATTACCAGAAGTTCAATTTTTTTTGCTTGAATCAAACTTTTCCAGTGCATTCCAGATAAAAAGCAGATTATTAATGCTCCATAAAAAGCAGATAAATTTGTTGGTAAAAAAGTAGACTTAATATTTATTTTAAAAACAATAAACACTAAGTCACTATAAAAAGGAATTAACCCAAAAAAAGTTAACGAAATTATTTTTTTTTTTAATGTCAATATATATGCTTGCTTGATTAGAATTATTGTTTATCATAAAAAATTATTTTTATCCATAATCATGACAGAATATGAAATTAAACAAATACAAGATTATTTAAATCATAAACTAAAAACAGATAAGTTTTTGGCAAAAAAAAGAAAGTCAATTGACGATTCTTGTGAAATTTTTCTTAATGATGAATTTGTAGGTCTTGTTTATATTGAAGATGACGAGGGTGAGATCTCTTATCAGTTTCACATGACAATTTTAAAAGAAGATCTTTTAGATAGCTAAATGAAGGTTTTTTTTCTTTTGCTGTTTTTTTTTTTCAAAAGTAGTTTAGCTCACCACAAAATTTATAGCCCTATCGTAGAAGAGGGCAGGCAATCTTTTGAATGGAGAGGTCACTTTGACCTTGATGATAGAACTGAAATTAATAAAGCTCATCATCATGTGCTTGAAACAGAATACTCATGGACAAGTTATTGGCAAAGTGAATTGGAATTTCATCTTTCTGACAAAGATAATACTCCTATGGATTGGGAAAAAACTGAATTTCAAAATCAATTGCAGATTGCTGACTACCAAAACTGGGCAGCTGCATTGTATTTTTCATATAATTTTGTTTCTGAGAGTGATGAAGCTGATGAGATAGAATATAAATATTTAAATAAATTTTATGGTAGTGACGTTGGGTTTATATCCAATTTCATTTTTGAAAAGCAAGTCGGAAAAACAGCTAGGGGTTCAACAACATTTAGTCTCAGCAATTATATATTTTTAAAAGAAATTTTTTTCGATATGACTTTTGGTATTTTGGGTTTTAGTGAATTCGGAGAAATCTCTAAAACAAAAGTTTTTGGGGAACAGGAACACCAATATGGTCCACAGTTTGAATATGAATTTGAATTGGGAACTAAAGAGTTTGAGTTAGCATTAGGTTATTTGCATGGCTTAACAGATGCATCAGCAAACCATGCTTTAATCTGGAATATTGAGTTTGAATTTAATTAGTATCCCAATTCCTTTAGTTTCTTAAAATAATTTTCCTCGCTAATTAGTCCTCTTTCTCTCATTTTTTCTAATGATTTGAGAGTTAAATTTTTAACATCACCTTGCGGTGGTGGTGCTTGGTAGTAATTATTTTGCGGTGGATACCTATATTGCTGGGGAGGGTAGGCATATTGTGGCGGAGGAGGATAATAACCGTTATTACCCGGATAAGGAACCTGATTATTTTGATAGGGTTGTCGTTGAACTGCACCATATTGATATGGTGAATTCATATAAGGTCCTTGTTGGTAAGGGCCCCTCATGGTTTGAAGATCTTGTTTTAATTGTCTAAGTTCATCTTTTAGTCCTTGCATTTCGATATTAGATGCTCTAGCTAGCTTTCTTTCTGAATCAGTTAAGGCTTGCCTTGGAGTAAGAGCTTTACTTGTTAAAATTACCCAATCAGCTCTTCCTTTCGCAGCCCTAGGTCTAACAATTCCGGAATTAGGAGGTGCAACAATTGGAAAGGGATTTCTAACTGAAATTACTCTTGAACCAGGTACATAAGGGTTTTTTCTGAGGTCAGGGTTCCTAACTTGTAACATTGGATCAGTAGTTGATTGAAAGCCTGGCCTTAAGACTGAACCAAATATTAAGTTTAAGCCATCTTTATTATAAAATACTCTACCTGAAACAACCCTGTTGTCACTTAATTTTTTTCCTGGAATATTCCTATACCAACTTTCAATTGTAAAGACAACATCTTCATTAGGCCCTGCTTCTGCTAAGGCCTTTGATATTGATTCACTAATTAATTCTATTTTATCTCCTGGAAATAATGTAATAGTTTTAGGGCCCACTCTGACCAAGAATTGTCGAAATGCACCTGCAATTCTTTCTTCGTTAAGTTTTATTGGGTGGGAATTTACTCCGGTAGACTGAGAGTCCTGTTCAACTGATTTAACATTTTCATACTGACTAAGGAAGTAGATTTTTTCATCTGAGAAAAATCCACTAATTTCTTCATAGCTTGAGCAGCTAGTAAGAAAAAGAGAAATTAAGAGTGTAAATAAATATTTAATCATACAAACAAAAAAGGGAGATAAAAATATCTCCCTTTAATGTATAATAAATTGTTGGTAAAAGGTCTACCAGAAAAAGAACGCACCAACAGATACGCCAACATTTTCTTTAGAACCACCATAATACCAATGTGATTCAGTATAACTACCTTCAGCAATAAGTCTAAAGTCGTCAGTTACGTTATGCCAAAGCATACCCATGTGAGACTCAACATAGTTCTGAAGAGCAGCAGTTCTAGTAGCACCATCAATTCGGTTAATCTGACCTGAATCTTCCCCAGTCAATACTTGTTTGTTTTGACCGTAAGAATAACCTAGGTTTGTACCTTGACCGAAGTCATAAGTTGCTTGTAGGTAACCACCATAGAAGTGTCTTGCTTTACCTCTTGTATCAAGAGATCCAAAGTAACCATTAGCCAAGTTACCTTGAAACTGCATACCAAGACCAACATTCCAGAAACCAGTGGCTACGAATTTTAGGCCTTGAAATGATAGAGTTGTACCGAAGCCTAATGCTCCAACGTCAACACTTTCATCATATTCACCGCCGTCAAGACCAGCAGCCAGTTGAGCTGCAGTAGCGTTACCTTGGTTAAGAACGTCAAACTGAACAGCTTCTGCTTCAGTTCTACTTACGTTTTGATACTGACCATTAACCCAGATGTAACCACCTAAGTCTTGAATATTGAAGTTATAATCTAACTGTGCTTCAACTCTTGGTGTGTCAGTGTTAGTAGCGTTAGCAGTTCCTTCAGCATGAAGTTGAGTTGCTTGCATTACACCAATTTTTGCACCAATAGGCCCAATTCCAGGTGTCGTCCAAGTAATTTGTGGATACCAGTCAGCGTATACGTAACCAACACCAATTCTACCTAATGTAGTACCAGTGATTTGGCCTGAGTTAACACCAACCCCAAATAACGTCATATCGTTAAGAATTGCGTTAGCACCATGAATACCTAAACTTCTACCCATAAGAACAGAACCAAAAAATCCAGAAACTGTTAATGAAGTTTCACGAATGTTGATTACGTTGTTACTTCCAGAAGAACCATCAGCGTTCATGTGTGTGTACAAACCAAGTCTACCAGATACGTCTAAACCATTTTTTGTAGGAGCTTTAACTGTGAAACCCCATACGTTAGGTAAAAGACCAACAGATATTGAAGATACTTCCTCAGCTCCAGTTGTAGAAGTCTGACCAGTCATAACTACTGATGATGTGTCATAACTAGTGTAGTTTCCATCAATACCGGTGTCGTCTTTGCTACCAGTGGAAGCATGGTTGTAAAAAGCGTTAGCAGCACCATCGAAAGACACTTCCCAACCACTGTCACTCATAAGTAAAACTTTTGAGTCTACATCAGTAGCAGAAAGGGCCATAACAGCAGGAATCGCAGCTAAAGCTATTTTCTTTTTAATGTTCATATTATTTCCTTCCTTAAGTTTTAATAATATGAATCTATATTAAAATAATATTCTCAATAATGAAGGGTTTTATGAATCTCAAGCAATAAAACTGTGAATTTGTTGTAAATTTACAACAACCGTTGAGTTATTTTAGAATAAAATTAACCGGAACCTTAATTGTGACTAAGTTTTGTTCATTAAGAATTATTTTGGGAGGGTTTGGAAACTTATAATTTTGAAAAATTTTCTTGGTAGCTTTATAAAGCCTTTTAGGTTTTTTTTTGTCAAATATTATTCTAACGATTTTACCATTAAGGTTTAATGTAATGATTGTATTAATTGTGCCTTGTTCTCTTCTTTTTATTGATTGCCTTGGATAAGATTGCGATGCAATTATATTTATTTCATTTGAAATTATCGTTAAGAATTCACTCAGCTTTTTATTTCTTATGGTTGGGTTTTTTTTATTAGATATTGTAGGGGGAATTGCTGGTTGATTTAAAGCTTCTTCTTTAATTATTTTTTTTTTTGGTTGAACAGG
>CEVZ01242238.1_pt1 | contig 10452 bp, 20 predicted proteins | sample 361371 | NCBI WGS metagenome assembly CEVZ01 (sample SAMEA2620217, study PRJEB7988) | marine metagenome | isolation source: saline water (ENVO:00002010), including
TAATTTCTGGCGTTCTTCTCTAGCTTTCGCTAATCTTTCGCCAGCGGCTTTACGAGCCTCTTCAGAAAGCTTACGTTTCTTACGTAAGGGTTTCACTTTAGATTTAGGGCGATCCCCTAAGATATCTTCTTTAGTAACTTTAACCATATATTAACCCCATATTATTAGTGCTAAGTAACCAGCACCGAAAATTGTTGCAAGACATATAAATTCTACTATAGCAGTTATTACTGGGTGATTGTCAAACCAATCATCTGTTGCTTTTATTAATTTTCTCATACTGCATCTCCCTCACATTTATGATAGATACCTACTTTATCTATAAACAAATCATCAGGTATCGTTTTTATATTATCAACTGTATAATCTGATTTTTTAACACTAGACGATAAATGAGAATCACTATTCCAAGTAACTTCTATTATATCGCCTTGAAAGAATTTAGCATCTTTCCACATCTTAGTTATAGTACCATAATCCCAAGGGTGCATTGCTCCCCAATTGGCTATTATTTGATCACCTATTTTCATTATTGGAACTCCTTTTTATAAACTTTGTATGCATCAATTGTACTGTTTTTTACTGCATACGGATTACGAACAATAAAAATTAATAACTCTTCAAAAGTCATACCTAAAAATTCTGCTTCTTTTTTAAGAACAGTTATTGCACCTTTTAATTTCATACTGACACCTTAAATTGTTTGAATTTAGCCATTGAATTATCAGATAAAGTTTTTAATACTTTTTTATCTGAACTTAATAAAGTTACGTAGTGTCCTACATAATATTCAAATGTTTGTAAGAGATTATAATAATCACTAGATTTCATTTCTTCGATTATTCGATCTCTAAGTTCGGGTTTAAAAGAAAAAACTTTATGAATATAACCAATAAGATACAGAGCATTACCATTAGGACCATCTAAATCGATAGTTTCTTCTGGATTAATTGTACTTTTATCTACTATCATTCGTCACTCCAAGCTGAAACCATAGACTCTGCGATTTCTTTTGTTGGAACATAATCTGTCATACGATCATATGGCATAGTAATACCATCTTCAATACAAAGAGAACCAACGTACCAACCAGCCGCACTAGCCATAGCTATCGGTTCGCTAATCTCAATATCTCCATAATTATGGAATTTAATGTCTTCGAATTTTTTTGCTAATTTCATAGTTCTTAACCTCTCTCTGCGAATCACTATACTATTATATTAGCAGGTTCTGTGGAAAAGTCAACCCTTTAATGAAATATTTTTTTCTTAGGTTCTATTCTATCTTTAGATTTGACTATTAACTCCATCATACTGTCATAGTCTGTCTCATTTAAGTTATCCCTATACAAACTCATTGCATGGGACATAGTAACAGCGGCCGCGGCAAGTGGAGATATTTCACCACTTGCTATTCTTTCCATAACAAATACTCTCATTGCTATAGAAAAATTAACTAATTCTTCATCTATGTCTTCTGGATTCATTTTAAATCCCCTTGATTTTTTGACAACAATATGTCAAGCTTTTCTTCTATTCTATTTAATCGCTTGACTATATCGCTATCTCTGTTTGGACTTCTCTTGAATAAACCAAAATCTTCTGATCTATCATAGTCAAGAGCATTTTTATTCCAATCGGTATCTTTATCTTTTTCTTGTCTCATTTTCCAAAGTATCCATTCATAATACCTTTCGGGTTCAGGATCATTTTTTATCGGCATTTTCAGCCGCAACTTTTTTTCTTTGCTCTACTAAAGATTTAACACCCTGCAACATACCAGTCCATTCGTTGGCTCTTAAATCCCAATTATAAAAATTATCGACATAGTTCTTTTGAAAAACCAATTTAGTACCCATATCTTCTGTTCTATGATTTTCAATAGCACTATTTAAAAAGTTAGCAAACACATTTGCATGAGTTTGTATGCTTTCATGCCAATGATACATTGTAGCAAAACCACCAGTTGTTTCTGGTAATGCACCCAAATTAGGACATACTATCTGACAACCAGCAGACATTGCCTCTATTGCGGCAATACAAGATGTTTCTGTCCATATACTTGGGTATGCAAATATATGTGCTGACTCTAAAGCTTTTCTTACAACATCATTTGGTTGAAAGCCGTGATAAGTCATATTTGGGTGTTCTTTAATTTGATTAAAGATATTTTGAAATGGTTCATCTCTTTCAGGCCATCCATAAGCATTAAAAGAAGAGTATACATCAAAATGAATTTTATCACCCATTGTCTCTGCTAGTTTTTGTACACCAGCTACTGCAATGTTTAACCCTCTATGAGGAGTTGTATGATATATTAAACGAATTTGATCTCCGTCTTTTGCTTTTGCTGGAATAGAAATAGGTTCAATAGCATTTCTCAAAACAAATGATTCACTATAAGGTATACCATATGCTAACATATACGTATTCATTTGATAATTAGATACAAATACCAATCTATCGAATCGCTTTCGCTTTTCTTTATCAGATAAATGCTCATTCTCTGGATCATTCCATAAATCATGTAACCAAAGAATATTAGATTTCTTATCATCAACGTGTCTAACTCTAGACTTGATAATATTAAATTCCTCTAATAAGTCTTTATCAACTCTTTCAGTTAAAGCTTTAGACATAAGTTCAGTACCACCAAAAGAATCTCTATACGTACCATCATCTTGTGGACCCTTTGTTTCGGGTAAATCTTGCTTTAATTTAAATTCATCAGGATTAGTATCCTTAACTTCCAGTGACATTATTTGCTCCTATTAATGAGTCCCATCTAAACGATCTCCAACCAGCATTATCAATATCCCAAACGGGCTGTACTTCTGGTGAAATATTTCTTATTTTCTTTTGTGAAAGTGGATCGGCTTTTGTAGCCTGAGGTATTAAATCTTCACGTAAAGTAGCTTTCATTCTTCTTGTTGAACCATCTCTCTTAGTGAAGTTAATATTCATTATATTATCTTTTAATTTAGAGATAATATTTTCTTTATCGATTTCTGTCATACATTATATCCTTTATCACTTAAATATATCATCAATTCATTATAACCACCAATATGACTTTCATTATCATCATATATTTGTGGAACTGTTTTTAAACCTTTATTAAGTATATATTGTTTAGCAGTATCATCTTGCCATATATCAATATACTTATAATCAATTTTGCAACTATCTAATGCCGATTTAGATTGTTCGCAATAATCACAACCTGGGCGGCCATATACAATTATCATTTGTTCTCAAATAATGGCATTGATTGTGGTGATTCTTCGAAATGCTTTAACATTTCTATTCTATCATTTGCTATAGCCATAGTATCAAGTTCTTTCTGTATAGCCTCAACTATATCAGAATGTTCACCAATACCAACACTTTTATCCATGTAAACTAGTATATTAGTTTTTGCTCTTTCTAGTTCACCTTCGGCGTGCATTCTGCAGGCCTTTATCAATTGAACTTTCATAATATTCTCCTTTTTTTATAATAATATAGCAAATATTTATTTCTTTGTCAAGTACGTTTTATCTAAGTTTCATAAAAGTGCCCAAGTTTGTACTATCAAAACAAACTATATTAACAAACCAATTATAAAACAATTTATATTTTTCAAGCATTTCTTCTTTATCTAAATTACATACTTTATAATATGTCTCTTTTAAGTTCATTATGTCGCCTTCAACAACTGCATGATTATATTCAGATAAACCAAATCTAACGACAGGAACTTCCCATAACATAGATTCCATACCAGTTCCAGAGTTCACAACATAAACTGCTTTAGCTTGTCTTATAACAGAATGTATATTAGCATTCTCTAACCACACACAATTAGGGTATTGTGCTACCATATTTTTTACGTGTTGTAAACTACCAGGGTTAATCGGGTGATTTTTAAAAACAATAGGAATACTATTTCTAGCACCCCACTTTGCTATAGATTCAGCCATAGTTTCTACTGATACTGTACTATGCCATCTGATAGTTTCATCATGAGGGAGTTGTAGTGGTACAAAAATATAATCACCAACTTTGTTGTGAAATTCTCCTTCTGGTTGATCAAACTTAGAACCACCACCAAATGCTCTTTGTTGAAACTTCTCAAATGTTTTACCATCATCAGGTGGGCAAGAGTAAGTCCAATTAGAAAAAGAAGCACCACCGCCCCAGCCTTCTGGATCGATAGTAAATAACCACGGTATAACTGTTTGCATATAATATCTACAGTTATCTAATCCTCTAAAATTATGTTTCTCTACGTGTGGTACATAACAAATATCAGGTGAAAAAATTAATGGTAAAGCATTATTAAACTTCCATCTTTGTTCTTCTATAACAATTACTTTATCACCACATCTTTCATGATGTTCTACTAATCTATCAACAAAGTTTTTCCAATGCTCACGTATTGGTGGAAGTGGATTATTATTTCTTCTTTCTAAACCAAACTTTTTAAAAGGCAAGTCTAATCTTGGTTTAAGAATTAATACTTTTCTATTCAACAGATTTTCTCCATAGGTTATCAGCGGCTAAACCTAATCTATTAAAACTCTTTTTAGCGGCCAAATATTTTTTATTTTCATATTTTCTTGGACCTTTACCAGTCCAAATAACCGTATCATCTACAAATTCCCAATCCATAAAGTTACCATCAAACTTCGTTATATCTTTATCATCAACTCTAGCAAACACTTCTGATAAAGCAATCTGATCTATGAACCATCTCATTGGTCCTTGATTTATTCTTTCAATAATTTCTTTTGCAACATTCATAGCATTTGCAGTTAAGTATACACAACCAGCGGCAACTCTAGTACCTTCTGCTTCCCAACCAACAGTACCCTCTAAAGAGTTTCTAGGGAAATATCCAGTATCTGTAGTCGGCCATTCAAAGTCATTCATAAAAACACAATCAATATCTACTATTAACATTTCTCCCGCACTTGGCAATATACTAGGTGTCATCATAAATCGCAAACAAGAATAATAAGCACGGGCATCAATCGGTGTTGCACCAATGTCATTATATGAGCAAGTTAAATCAACATCAATATCTTTCTTTAATACTGCCTCGATATTATGTACTGATGGATCTGGATCACAAATATGAATATGAATATCTTTACCGATATCATTAAGTGAATATACTAATGATGGGGCGTGTTCTTTAAAATATTCTTTATCACAAGCCGCATACACTACACGTTTTGTTGGTAATTCTCCATATATCAATCTAAAAACTCCTTTTCATAACTAAAAGTTGGAATACTAATCCACATACAACCAGGTAAAATTAAAATTAATATTAATAATAAAATTCTCATTTTCCTATAATACCATATTTTACGCCACGATCAACTTGATAGTCTTCAAGTTTATAACCCTCTAGTACAGCCTCATCATAAGCTTTCTCATATATCTCAACTAAATCTGGACGTGGGTGTTCTTTTGCTTCGCCAGTAAACCAAGCTGGTTTCCATGGTTGTGTCGGCATATGTGTATAATGAAGATGCCATATCTCATCTGTATCACCATCGTGAGAGTTCCATCTTTTATCTAATGTACCGACTAGATGATTCTGAATAAACAATTGTATGAATTGATGATGAGCAGTTGGATCCGACTTCCAATTTTCTACCGCTGGTACTACATTCTTCCATTTAGCACAATCGAAAACCATAACACAAAACTCTTTACCACCAAATCTATCACCATCTCTTGCTAAACATAACTTACCTTTTGGCACTTCTAAATCTACCAGTTCAGCGATATCTTTCATATTAATCATATCGACATCTGTATAGATTGCTTTACCTTCATAGTTACAAGCTTCAGGGATTCCCCATCTGTAACCAGAAAATGGAGTACTCCAATTCTTATCAGCCCAACCATGCCAAAAAGATGACTCATCATTTGTCTGCCGCATCCAAGTTATTTCTACATCTCTACTACAATTCTTTCGTAAAGAGTGTTCATAAGCCATTTCTATCTTAGCATCTTCTCCATTTGCAGAAGTACCAATAAATATTTTTACTGCATCATTCGCCATATTTGTATCCTAACAATTTAATTTCTGGTAAAAATACTTTACCTATTTGATTCACTTTATACTCTAACCCATTATACATCTTTTTATAGTCTTTGACAAGTCTAAAATTACTTTTTAATTGAGTTTTTCTAACATCTGACATTGGTATATCTATACCAGTTCTCTTCTTAAACACACGATACATTGTTTCCATATCTTCATATCTAAACACATTAAAATCATAACCCATAGCAGATTCATATTTCAAATAATCATTAGGGTATTGTTGAAACATATTAAACTCTACTCGATATTTAGAATTATCTGTTTGTTCTTTTTCATTCCATTTAGGCAATCCACGAGAAAAGAAAAATTGACTAACAACTTTGTCCCAGGGATTTCTTTCTATAGTAAAAATCCACCAATTGGAATTAATTAAAAATTCTATTTTTTTAAAGGGAGTGTGGCCGCGAAACATTGATCTGCGATTCATTTCTGGTGTATTATCTTGTTCAGATCCAGTACAAATATCTCCAGCTTTCTCATCTAAGTGGGGATATACCAGCTTTTCAAATGTTGAGCCTGCGGTTTTTCTAGTTTTAATAAAAACAAATTTATGTTTATAAGATATTATCATGTCTACTGTATATTCTAGATTCACTTATATGTAAGGGCTTTTTGTACCACTTACCATTAATATTGTCATTATAATAATCATCTCTTTCTAATACATCACGTTTAAATTGTTGTTTTACTTCTTCGTAATTAACATCGCCTTTAGTAGTGTGTAATGATAATATTATTCTTCTATAATTTTCTATACCATGAATTTGAATTTCTTGAAGAAGTTCTTTTGAAGATCCGTAGTATTTTTTCCAATCTGATTCTGATCTAACTCTTTTTGATTTACCTTTTGTTTTTCGCAATTTGTGGAAGTACTTTCTTCCAAGATATTTCTTTTGTGTATCCAGTTCGATAATAAGATAAACGAATCCCACATATTTTTTTATATCTTCTGAGTTAAAAGGTTGGCCACTAAATGTCCATGGATTTTCATAGTCAGTCTTCGTACTCTTCGTTGTAGTTGGTGTCTTCTTCATCTAAGCCATCATCATGTTCTTCTTCTTCAAGATCAATGTCTGCCCCACAGTAAGGACAATAAATTGGTTCGTTCTTAGATGTATTTATATCGTGAATTTCATACTCTGCACCACACTCAGAGCATTCTAATTCATATGTAACTTCTTCTTTGTCTATTGACATATCTATACTCCGTAAATTGTATTATGGGTATTATTAACTCTCACAAATGTAGTACACTTACTTAGTTGTTTTAAATTACTCGCTCCTACATAAGTACAAGCAGAACGTAATCCGCTTAATATATCAACAATAGTTGGTTTTACTGGCCCTCTATATGGAACAGTTACAGTTTTACCTTCTGAGCCACGATATTCATTAGTAATTAATTTACCATGTTTTTCCATTGCAGTTTCAGAAGCCATTCCATAAAACTGCATTCCAACTGGCTCTGGGTTATCGTCTTCGAATACTAATTCACCAGCACATTCTTCATGGCCTGCTAACATACCACCAACCATAACAAAGTCAGCCCCTGCGGCAAATGCTTTTACAATATCACCAGAATTATTACACCCACCATCAGCTATGATATGTCCACCCAATCCATGGGCGGCATCAGCACATTCAATAACAGCAGATAATTGAGGATATCCTATTCCTGTTTTGATTCTCGTAGTACACACGGACCCAGGGCCTACACCCACTTTAACGATATCTGCTCCTGCTAATATTAATTCAGCAGTCATATCTGCCGTTACTACATTACCACAAACTATTGTAGCTTGAGGGAGTTTATCTCTAAGTCTTTTAAGAGCATCTACAACTGCTATAGTATAACCATTCGCAACATCTATACCAATAAATGACATACGTGTACCATTCCACACTTCAACAACTCTATTCATTTCTTCATCTGAGATACCAGCCATAACTGCAATATATTCTCTACCTTTATCTTTATAAGCTATTTTCCACCATTCGTCTGTAGTGTTCAATGCTTTAGCTATACAAGTTGTAACATGGAATTGTGCTAGTGCTTCGTGCATCTTAAAAGTTCCCACAGTATCCATATTTGCGGCCATTATGGGAACACCAGTCCATTCTCGTCTACTGTTTCTAAAACAATATCGTCTTTCGATATCAACACTTGCTCTAGTCTTTAATGTAGATCGTTTCGGACGAATCAATACGTCAGAATAATCTAATTTAACATCTTCTGAAATAAGCATTATATTTCACAACCTCCTGCAGTACAAGCCAATTCTTGGGCACCTTCTGTCATATCACTATTTTCATATTTTGATAGTAAAGTCCAATCTACGTTTTTCGGCATAGTTTTTAATTCAGCTTCGTAAGTCTTTTTATCTATGTCTTGATACGGAGCTTGTTTATATACGTGTTCAGAATATGGAAGAAATGATACACCACTCATATAATCAAAATGTTTATAAACCCAAGCACCAACATCAAACCATTCATCTTCTTTAACAGAAATTGTTACTGATGGCTTATGTTCACACCAAGATTTTTGATAAGTTAACCATAGTTCTAATTGTTCAAGAGCATTCTTATCTTGTCTCATTACTGCACCTTCTGGTGCTTTCATTGGAAAAGAAAATACTGAAGTGTGTTCAGGCTTCATCACATCATCTTCGCACGGAAAGCCAGCATCTTTCATGTATTGAGCAAGTGGATCTTTCTTATCTGCACGTACTGTACGTATGTAATATGGATTATGTCTAGCATGAATACCAGATGCAGAATCTACTAACTGAGATACAGTACCAGATGGCTTAACACAAGTAATCGCCGCTGATTGTGGTATACCAATCTTCTTAGCCCATTCAGCATTTGTTTCAACTGCTACTTGCTTTAATTGTTCAAGTCTCTTTTCTAGTCCAGCATCAGTACCATTTGTAAGAGTACTGTCCATAATACCAGTAAGAGAAACGCCAAGTAGACGTTCCTCTTCTGTGTTTTTATTCCAATCTTTTGTTAAATACCTAAAGTTAGTTAATGTAGATTGAAATGTACCAAGTATTGTAGCAAGTCTTACTTTATCTTTTAGACTTCTCATAGTATCAGTTGAACGTATTACTACTTCTGATAGATTACAAAACTGTTTACTTCTCAGAATTATTTCTGAGCATGGATTTGTGCCGAAATCCCAGTCATTGTCTCGTCTACCGTTACGTCCAGCTTGTTTTTTGGCAGATTCACGGTTGAAGATGCCCCGTTCTCCAGATTTGGAATCGTAGAGGCTTTTCCATTCGTCCATGAAGATGCCGATTTCTGGCTTCTCGCTATAGCACGCCGAGTTATTTGCCAATGCTCTTTGCCCATGATCTTCCCACCATTGTCCTGATTTAGCGACTCTCATACGATCATCACTAAGGTTACTTAAAGAGATAAGTGCCGATCTTCTTACACCACCGACAACTACTATCTCCGCTATTTTGCATACTAGATCATGACACTCTAAAGATGATAGTTTTCTACCAGCGGCATTTCGAAAAATGCTACTAGCAAATCTAAACAACTGATCGAGTGGTTCTGGTCCAGATGCTCTCCCTCCAAATGTTTTTAGAGGTGCTCCAGCTGGCCTTACTTTACTTAAATCCCAAGATGGAATTTGGCCAGAATATAATAAATGAATAAGTTCTTTGAGTGATTTAGCCCAACCCAATTTACTATCAGGTACTACAATTGTAGTATCTGTTGGGTGTAGTTCGTCAGCTACAACAGGCAATTTAGCAACGTCTTGTCTTTCTACTGAGAAACCAACACCAGTTCCGTTCATAAGAATATAAAGTATTTCATCAAATGCTCTTGGTGAATCTACTGCAATATATGAACAATTATATCCAGCAATATTTTCTCTTTTAAGGGCTTCACCCGCAGTCATTAAACATCTCATAGAAGGCATTACTTTCTGTGATAGTACTGCTTCTTCTAATTCTTTTCTTTCTTCTGGTGTGAGTTTATAGTTCTCTTCTTCGTCTAGTTTACTTTGAAAGAAATCAAAGTATCTACCAACTGTTTCACTCCACGTTTCTCTTCTACCCTCTTCTGGTAGCCATCTTGAGTATCTTGATAGATGGATAAATTCTTGATATTGTGTCGGTAAATGATTACTTGGCATGCCCTTCTCCTACTAGATATTTCCACGAAATAGGAAATAACTCTTGTGTTAATTTGTTAATTTGTTCTGCGATTATTCTTGTTTCTGCTTGTGCATCATCTTTTAATCTAAGATTACATACTCTTGCAAATGCATATAGAGTTCCACTCCAAAACCATTCTGTCATCATATTTTGTGGAAGTACCATA
>CEVZ01048389.1_pt1 | contig 10451 bp, 3 predicted proteins | sample 361371 | NCBI WGS metagenome assembly CEVZ01 (sample SAMEA2620217, study PRJEB7988) | marine metagenome | isolation source: saline water (ENVO:00002010), including
GCCATTCCAAGCCACATGTCGATCTAGGGTACCCTGCGTTCCCTCTGTCAATTGGAACAGTCTTGGGCTATTTGAATCCATCACCGCAAATGTCCGTTCATATCAAGACATTATGGGGTTAAACGGGCTTTTTCAGCTTTGAATCGAGGAGTACCGAGAAAATGACGAACTGGAATTAAAATTGATGAAAGGAGTAAGATCACCAAAAAGGCAGTGGACCAGAAAACAATTCCTTGGCCCATAGAAAAATAAATTGTCCATCCCACCAACAACGTCATCCAAATTCCATATCTTCTCGCATACAGTGCGGTTCGATCTCTCACAATTTCGTCAGAATACAAATTTGGTGTTTCTTCTTCGGAAACAAAACCATGTTCAACACCGCATCGAACACATACAAGATAACGTGGACCATTGCCTGTAATGAATTGGTCTTGAGGATAAACTCCTCGACAATATCTGCAAGTCGCCATTCGCTCCCTCGTTCCCTCGCAGAGGTGTAATCTCCTTCAAGTCTACTATCCAAATCATCTTATTTTGCTTGATGAATTTGATTTTGTTTCAATCGAGTAAGAGTAAGGAATTTTTTCAAAATAAGTCGGCCTTCTGGACTACCACAAGATTCTGGGTGGAATTGAACACCATGCACTGGACGATTGAGGGCTTGGACACCCATCACAATCCCAGCGGGTTCTAACCATGCGTTTGAACGAAGTTTGGAATTTTCAAGAGATTTCGGTTCTTCTATGCTTAAGCTATGATATCGCATCATGACTGGGGATGGTTCAATGTCTTCAAAAAGTCCAGAAGAAACATGCTGTATGCGTGTGGGTACGCCATGTACTGCCCCTGTTGATGTTCGTCCCAACTTCCATCCTGCAGCAATTCCCAAGGCTTGATGTCCAAGACAAAGACCCAACGTAGGCAAAGGAGATGGATCCTCCAATGCCCATGATGCAAATGCCATTGTTAGTGGAGATGCTTCAGGAGTTGAAGGACCTGGTCCAATTACGATATGTGTGGGATTGTGTTTGGACAACAACTCTTCCACAGTGACTTGAGAACCTGGGCCGCGGCCAGGTACCACAGTTACATCAGATCCACAAATTCGAAGCTCATCTACTACATTCCATGTGAATGAATCTAGATTATCGATGAACAATACGCGTGTCGAATTTTCTTTCGCACTCAATGCATTTCTCGATGATTCATAATTCAGACGTTCGACCAATGACTCTGTTCTTTCATCAATGGGTTTGATCGATTGAATCGATGAGGGTGCTGAAACTGTGGGGCGGATTGTATCTGAATCTATATTTGGCCAACAAGCATCAATCAATGCCATCGCTTTCAGTTTTGCTTCATCTACTTCCGATGCTGGATTTGATTCGACCGTGATTCCTCCTCCTGCTTTGATGGTGGCCACCCATTCATTTGATTCAGTGTGAAATTCAATTGTTCGAATCAATATATTCCATATCGAATTCGATGTTAAGGGATCCAAGTATCCAATTGAGCCGGTCCAAGCCCCTCGTGGTTCTTCTTCTAACCATGATATTGCAGCAATTGTTGCATCTTTTGGACATCCTGTAATTGAGCCGCCTGGAAATAGGGCTTGGAGAGCATTTGCTAAATCCAAATTTTCTCGATAATCTCCTTGAATTGTACTGACAAGATGATGGACATTGGAAAGTGATTCTACGCGCCAATCAGTCCAACGAGTGGTTCCCGGTTGAGTGATTTTCCGAATGTCATTTCTCTCCAAATCAACCAACATCATATGTTCAGCAATCTCTTTTCTTGAACGAATCATCGACATAATTTCTGCTCGATCTGCATCAATGCCTTCTCCTCTTGGACGAGTTCCCTTAATTGGACGGGTGTATACTGATGAACTATCCATTTCCAACAACAATTCAGGACTTGAAGACACTATTGCTATATCCAAATCGGGAGAATCTAACCAAGCAGAATAGGGGGCTGGATTTGAATTATCCAATTCTTCAAAAATTACCCATGGTGGAATTTCTGTTTTACCTCTCCATGTTCTTCCATAATTTACCTGGTACAAATGGCCACCACGAATTGATTCAATGATTTGGCTGATTTTCCTAGAATGGTGTTGATCTGATGTTGATTCGGGACGGGATAAAGAGGAATTTGTTTTGTGTTGGTTTGATTCTGTGGGGTCAATCTTGGTTATTTCGGCCCATGGATGATCATTTTCAGCCACAAGATGAAGTGTATTTCTTGAACGATTATGGAAAATGTATGCTGAAATCCGATACATGATTCCCAATATCGTATTTTGTTCGGGGATTGAATGAAGGCCGACTGGGGATGTCCATTGAACCAAGTCATATCCCAACAAACCGGCTATACTGCCTATACTTGGCATACCATCTGGAACAGGTAAACAAGTGTGCTGATAGGTTAATCGCATGGCTTCTGATAAGTTGCTTGCACTCAATGTTTCAATTGTCTCCCACTTTGAATTTCGCCAAATTTGTTGCTCAACGATCAAGGGATTGGATGAATGAAAAGTCAAGATGCCATCAAGTGGAGATTGTTCGGGTGGGAACGAATTTTCATTCTCTGGTTGGCGAAATAGAGTTCTGTGTGTTGGCGGCCCCATCAAAAGAGATGATTGGGAAATGTCAGATATCGGCCCACCTGAATGCAATAACAACTCATCCGGAGCTGTTTCTGGGTCCCTTGATGAACGCAATATTCGTTGAATTGGGATTAAGGGAGATGTGATTGAAGGCGAAGAGAGTTGTCGAATTATCATGGCTTCACCCATGTTGAGATGTAGCCCATGCAATCTTCAATGCATCTGAAATAATTGCTTCTAGATGTGTTCCCAGAGGAATGTCAACTCCATCAATTTCACCAACGGACATTACTCCAATGCCTGTTCCAACCACAACCAATTCTTTGCATCGAAGTAACATTTCATCAGTCAAATATGCTTGACGTAACGGAATACCATTGGATTCCAAATGATCTGTTATTATTGCAATGGTGACGGATTCAACTCCTCCTTGTTCAGGGCCTGGGGAATATGCCAAGCCATTCTCGTCAAGCAAAATAGGTGTGCACCGATCTGCGTCTACAATTGCAAAATTATGGACAAGCAAGGCAATATCTGCTCCAGATTTTTTGGCATTGTCCCCTGCATCGATGTATTGTTTCCATGAACCGTGTTTGATGCCGCGAAAACGACGAGGCCATTCAGGTGCTGGACTAGTGATTGCCACAAGTGGTGAATGCAATGGTTGAATTTTCCTAGTTACACAATTCGCTTTGCCTTCTGCAGTCCATTCCAATCTAGCCAATCCTTCTTTTTCCCCATACTCTTGAATGGAGGTACGAAGGGTTTCGGTCAATAACTGAACATCTGGTGTAGGGCATCTGGCCTTAGTAGCAAATTTCTGCAATCGATTGAGATGTAAATCCCAAGCAAGTACTTGCCCTGATTCATTGAATCGACAGGTAGTAAAAACCAACGATTGGGGGATTTCTTCCGCCATTTTACTATCTCCATTCAATCATCTAAACTCTTTTTCAGAGCAAATCATCGAGGAAAGACATGTCGAGATCATCTGACTTGGGTTCTCCCGAACGAAGTGCTTCAGCCGCACTCTTGAGCTCAACAGGATCTAGATACAGATCTTTATTCTCGTCGTGATATCGTGCTTCTTGAATGAGCATGTCTTCAGATGGGAGAGAGTAATCTCGAACCAAATCTCTTGCACTTTGGTTGGAATAGCTGTACTCATCCACTGGTGCAATTTGTGGAGGTGGTGATTCTGCACGGACCTTTTGTTCTGGAGGTGTTGTTGCTGGCAATCCAGGTGGCATTTCAACCGTTGATGGTGTGTCGTCCCACGCTGCTTGTTGAGGCAATCCATAGGTTCCTTGAGCAAGGTGAGCCCAATCATCTGCTGGATCACGTCGTCGAACCACAACCAAAGCAACGAGAGCAACTAGAATCATTATCATCAATAGAATGATGATGAGAGTTTGGGCATTCAATAAATCAGCCCACCAAGCAGCATCTTCAGTGTCGCCAGGATTGGGTTGAGCCGCAGGATCCCATGGAGCAAGAGCGATTGGAGTCACTCCTGTACGGTGAACTTCTCCATCATGAGCAACAATAGCAATGTAGTGCGGCACATCATTGCACAGTGTTTCATTTTCAGTGGATCGTGATGCATTTACGATTTCATTGGATTCTCCACATATTGGTTCAAATGTCATGCTGTTTCCTTGAACATATGATTCAGCCAATGTTGCTTCTCTTGTGTCTTCAAATGGCTCCAAAGAACTGTATATCCAATATGAACGAACCTTGGGATCGTTCTGAATTTCCCAATCAGCTTGGATTAAAGTTCCATCATCTACCCATTGTAGTACTATTCCAGTAACTACTGGAAGATGAAGTCCTGGGTCCAATAGAGAATTATCAATTGGAGAGCGACTAGATGTCTCTAGATTATCGTAGTGAGCATTTCCTGATGAATCAATAGGAACTATTGCGACCCAAGTCAATACACCCGGACTTAATGGTAGATATTCGTCAGTATTGATGGTTGCAGAGAACATCTCAACCTCTGCAGGTAATTCAGGTGAACGGGAAAGTACTGCAGCAGGTTCCATTGTTGAGGCATCTGTAAATGGCAATGAAGAAGTAAAGACGAGGTATTCTTCAACATCACTAGCCAAACTCAATTCAAAGCTAACAAGTAAACCATCACCAGTATCATTGGCTCGGTCAGAAAGGGTTGGGGCTCCCAATCGATTGGGTGGAGTGATGTCCCCGCGGTTATCGATTGGCACCACATTCACTGTTTCAAGTTGAGTCAAGAAGGCATTACCTGACTCGTCGTGTGCTGAAACTGCAACATACAATGTAATTCCAGGGGTGATAGGAGAGGGGGTCGCTCCATTGACTGAACTTCCGCCAAGAAGTGCGGTATCGATTGTAACTTCAACGCGTTCTTCATTCCATCTTCTTTGCTCGACCAAGACCAATCCACATGCACCAGGATCAGATTCGCAAACATTCCACTTGGGGCCGACCGCAGTTACAGGATGCTCGGAAACCCAAACAGTGTAGTGGTCTAAATCTCGTTCAAACCCAGGAGTCCAACTAACATCGATACTGGTTCCATCATCATCTGGTGTATCCCATGCTTCTACCCCTTGGATTCGATCTGGAGGATCGGGGCCAATATTTGCTAAAGAAGAAGCAGATACGATAGTCACATTCTCCGTATCTGAATTGTCCCAGAAGTCAACAGCTACTACTGCAAACCAATGAACTATGCCATCTTGAATCGGTCTACCTGCAATATCGCTAACCGTTATTCGAACCTTGCCATCATTTTGCGGTCCTTGTTGACCTTGGCCCGGTCGACCTGGAGGGCCGTTGAAAATATCACATGATGGAACATATTCGATGATGTCCCAACCATCGAGATTGTCTGGAATGGTATCGGAATCTGCTACTTTTCCATACACGGCATAGTAAGCACAATCATCTTCTTCATTTGGCGACCACTCAAGAGTAATTCTACCGCCTTCATCGTCTGGAGTATCAAATGCATCAAGATCTTCCACGGGGGCTGGAGGGATTCCATCATCAACTTCAGATGTCCAAACTACTGGACCAATTATGGTTGCATTTTCAGCATCATACTGGCCTGATTCATCAGTACAAACCAATGCCAACCAAGTCATGCGATTCAATGGGAGGTTGAGAGTCGTGGTATTGGCTTCAGAATGAGGAACTGGTTGAGCTCTAAATAATGGAATGCCAATTACATTGGTTATCGGTGCTGGCGATCTCCAAACGTGCATGAATGCTGGATCTAATTCAGTGCATGCAGCCCATTCTAGAATCATTTCACCCTCTTGGTCTGGGTTCATCGTTGCATTTGCCCATTCAGGTGGTGCGGGCACATCATCGATAGGGGTTGCAAACGTTCCAAAGTTGGATGGTTCGCCCAACTGAGCTCCCGCATATTCTGTTACAATGCTGATTCCGTATTCTTTCCCATCTTCCAATGGTTGTCCTAGTGAAGTGGTAAATTCAGCAGCGACTGTGCCCCATACTGGAATCCGAGCATCATACGTAATTGAAGAAGAAGTCTGGAGTTCTTGCACTGTTAATCCATTCGGGTAAAGTGCTGTTTCCCAGATGTAAATGCGGTATGCAACCCAACCGTGATCAGTAGATGGAGACCACTTCGCAACGAGAACTCCGCCACCATCATTGGGTCGATCGTAGAACTCCAAAACTTCTGTGGGTTGTTCGTTTCGTTCCCAATCATAGGTTAAGCGAACCCACATTGACCCGTTTTGGGGACTCTGTAATTGGAAGTGGACATCTCTTCCGTCTGGAGTCATTGCAGCATTTCGAATTGCTTCTTGTAAACTCGCTTCTAGTCCCACTACTCCTGAATCAAGAGAGGCAAGGTCCCAAATTCCAGTGTAATTGAGAGATGTTGTCGACATCCAAGTTGCTGCCCCCTGTACTGGGCTAACTGAAGTGATTACATTCTGAACCAACTGAAGTCCATTTGGACCTGCAGCACCAACATTTGGTAGAGTGATTTGCGAGTTTTGTGTTGCCAAAACAATTGCTCGACCAGGGTGTGTTTGGTTTGTGATATTGATTGAATTACCACCAATGAGTACATTCAGAGGAGAGGCTCGACGACTGCGGAATCGGTCTTCTTCAATGTGTGAAATTGGACTAAACAAATGGAGTCCATCTGGGCCAACTGTAGCGAGTCCTGATGAATCAATATAAGCACCATTTTGATTTGTTAATTGAATCAAATCATCAACGGCATGATCGCCCCCAGCAGCAAGGTAAGTAATTCCAACATTGGTAACTGAAATTAGATCGGTTCCATCACTTACCATCAATTGAGGAGGATAACCAGCCATGGTAAACGGATTTGGCCCATCTTCCATGGAACCAGATGTTGCATTCCAATGAACCGATGGGGCGGTTCTAGTGGCAACATGTACTCCCCAACTATCTGTAGAAAGGGAGATTACGTTGTTATCTGGAATCATGTCAATTGCTCGAGTAACTGTAGGTACCATCGTTGCAATCGGTACTTCTGCGTATCCTGGACGAGTGAAACCTTGACCATCATGACCTACCAAAACAGTGGCAGGGAAGGTTGTGGTTGAACCACTAGAATCTACAACTGTATTCGGACCAAGCATTGCAATATCGGAGACTGAAGACCCCATCAATCCGCTTTGAGCAGTAAGAGTTCTCACAACTGACATGTTGGTGGTATTCAACTCAACCAATCCGCCCTTGGTTCCAAGTAGTAAATTTCCATTGGAAGATTCAAGTCGAACAACTACTGGATTGGGCAATCCATCTAGAAGTGTGAATGGATCTTCCCAATCTTGCGTTGTTGTATTCCAGATACCCAATCCAGCGAGAGTAGCTACCCAAATCCTTCCATCATGTTCAATGAAATCGTAGACAAAATTGCTAGGAAGTGCGGCAAGTAATTTTCCATCTACAAATGAGTAGTTGGTGGTATCAAAAACTTGTACTCCAGTGGCTGTCGAACCAGTGCCCATCAAGCCAATAACCAAATCACCATTCCATTGGGCTATTCCATCATGCATCCAATGGAAACCAATACCGACGGGAATTACAGTGCCTGTTGAAAGATCAATGAGAGTCAATCCAGAGCCTGCATTGGTTACCCAAAGACGATTCCCATCGACGAGTAATTCATTCCCTGTTTCAGCACCTAGAAGGAAAGATCTGTCCCACCTAACGTCTCCATTCACTAAGGTTCCTTCAAGAATTGAATTGCCATAACCAGAAGTTACATCCTCACCAGCAAGCGCCCAAACCTTGTTGCCTGAAGATACAATTTCTAAGACTCTACCACTGCTAAGAGCAGTGAATGTATCAATTCCACCAGGTGTGAATCCAGTATTGTCCAATAAATCAACACGACTATTTCCAGATGTTCCGCCATTTCGACCGATTGCGTAAGCATCACTACCTGATGTCGTGGGCTTCAACACAATGCTTCCTGTTTCAAGCCCAGGATCTACCAATGAGCCAGTACCAACATTCACACCTACTACACCGATTAACGAAAAGCCGCCACGATTGGTGCCTAAATGTGATACCATCAGTTTGTTGTTGTGGTAAAGAAGACCGCCTGGGAAAACTGCTTCCTCAGATATACCATCTTGTGCTGTAATGTCTGTGAGTTTGATATCTTGTCCTGCGTACAGATATCTACCTACTCCGATACCATCAGTATCGTAAGCAGAATATAGGATTTCATTTGCATCATCACAAGCCAAGGAACGAACATCATCATCGGATATCTGTCCACTTTGTGCTCGGAAATTCGAAATCCATGTAGAAGAAGCGGTATCGTATCGTCCAATTCCTCCAGGAGCCCACCATCCAAGATTCCCCATAGCAACATGAACAATATCTGCACAAACAGCAAAATCAGCTGGATATCCAGATGGCAGGTTACCTGAACCTGCTGCTATACTGGACCATTGTCCAGTAGTTCCATTCAGAGTATGAACGTCTGAGTTGGTCTGCCATCCATTCTGAGCATAAGTTCCAACCCAAAGATCGTCTCCAATGACTTTCATTGCATAGACATCTTCGTCTCCAGAAGATGGCATGCCTCCATTGTTAGGAGTCCAACTTGTAAGCCAAGTATTGTTTGTAGGGTCAAAACGAAGAATACCATTCAAGGATGCGAATAGATAGTTTCCATCCCATTCTACCATTCCTCGAATTCTCCCTTCAACATCATCCCATGAACCGAGTAATGTCATGTTGTTTGCATTGAATCTACGTAGGAAATTTTCACCATAAGCGACCCATAATTCACAATCTGCAGGATCCAATGGGAAACAATCTCCAAGATATTGAGCATTCACTCTTTCAATGGAACCTGTGGATTCTAATGTATCAGCCCAAGAACCATTGGATACATTCCATCTAACAACTGCTCCTACACCAGTCCACCACTGACTAGGAGTTACTCCTACCCAAAGTTCGTCACCCACCATTCCAAGACTATTCGTGATTCCTGAAGTTCCGATTCTAGCCCCTACATCCAATCGCGAGAGGCTCGTATTGTTGTTTAGATCTACTCTGAAAATTAAATCACGGGACTGTTGGTAATTCTGCTGCTGAGCATAATGAAGGATGTTGTTGTGGATTGTGATGTGCATAGGGTCGTAAGAAGATAAAGAGATGCCTCCGGTGTTGGTGCCTCTATCCCAATTCCGAAGAACTGTTCCATTGATTAGATCAAATTCAGCAAGTCCGAAATCTCCTCCAGCCCATAATCTGTGACTGTTCGAAAGAAGTGCAAGTGAGGTTACTCCGTCGCTGTCCAAGGCATTGGAAGCTTGATCCCATGGAGTCAGCCAGTCATTATTTACCAAGTCATAACGTTGTATTCCAGCTCCATCAAAGCCCACGTAAGCAACGTCGTTGTGGACTACAACTTTCGCATTATTGGTCTCTTCACCTGCTTCCCATACTTCAATCACTTCTTCATTTGTAACATCCCAAACAGCAGCACCATTTTCCGTTCCAACTAAAACCCTAGTTGGAGAAATTATTCTGACTGAGCGTGCATCATCAGGAATATCATCGCCATCATCCCAACAATCATCTCGTTGGAATTGCCATGTATAGCGACACAAGCCTCGATCTGTAGCTGCCCAGATACTGTTTGAATCTGAATCTGTATCATAGAATACACGAGGGTCAAATCTTCCTGTTTGTGAAATTGATTGGCCTTGCCCATTCGTGAATCGTTCCAATCCAAATGCAGTACCAACTAAAACACCGCCATATGGGTCATATTCGAGACTGATGACATAATCAGATTGCATAGCAGAACCTTGGCCTGGTTGATTTCCTCCAGAAGCAACCCAACGGTCAAGAATTTCTCCAGTAACTCGATCGTACACTAAAACACCAAATCCAGATAATCCTAGCCAAACTGTTGTACCATCGCTAGCAATAGGTGCGAAATCTAAGGCATCTGCTCCCAAAGATTGCCATGGAGTAAGTACTGTATTCGTTGTTAAATCGATGCGAAGGACTCCGTCATCGCCTGAACTAAGGTATGCAATTCCTGCCCTAGTAGCGACATCTTCTACGTCATTTGCATCGAGTTCTGTTGTGCCAGCTGATTCTGTGTTGAACTCAGTAGTGGTATCTGTAGATATATTCCAAACAGTTACTCCTCTTTGGCCGTGAGCAAGAACCAATGAATCGGTATATTGGTCGTAAGATAGATCTCGGATTCCATCAAATGCAATGGAGGGTGTTGTTGTTTCATCTATGGAACGCAATAATGTCCCATTTTGATCGAATATCATCATTCCTGAATCTGGTGTTCCAA
>CEVZ01103664.1_pt1 | contig 10437 bp, 12 predicted proteins | sample 361371 | NCBI WGS metagenome assembly CEVZ01 (sample SAMEA2620217, study PRJEB7988) | marine metagenome | isolation source: saline water (ENVO:00002010), including
ATAAGCATTAAAGTTTTCAGCACGAGATTGTAGGTTTTGGTGTCCTGAGTAGTTTAATGAAGCGTTATCAAAGTCACCATGAATAGCACTGGAAGTAGTGAGTTCGTCCATAGTAAAACTACCTAAGCCAGTGTCTTTACCAATATCCATAAGAGCACCTGCGCCAACATAAGGCGCATTAAACTCTTCTGCTCGGTAAGTAAAGTAACCCTTGCGCTCTTTAGCCTTGAGTTTCTTAGTAGCAGCAGCCACGGCTGCGGCTTGGTCACGAGTAGTCATAACATCAAACAAACGAGGATTCTGGGCTAAGCCACCGTAGCCACCAAGAGCACGGAAAACACCATTACCATTATCGTAAACGAAGACCATGTAAAACTTGTTAGTGTTAGGACCTTCCATACGAAGGGCATATGGACCCCAGATACATTGTGAATATTCAAAGTTAGGGTCTATCTCAGCACGAATAGCCGAGCGAAGGTTGGCTTTTTCACGGTTGAGATTAGGGGCAGCCGTAGAAGCAGCAGCAAAGTATTCTGCGGATTTACCACGACGACCAGCCATAGCCTTGCGTGTCATACCACGCTTACCGTATTTCTTGGCACCAATCTTGTAAGCGGTGCGACGACCGATTTCATCAGCCTCTTGCTTGGACCTACCTTTGTCTTGGTATTGCATAGAAATCTTGTGAGCCAATTTATCAAAGTTGGATTCAGCCTTCATAGATTTAGTTCCACAACCACAGCCACCGTGCTCACCAGCGAAATAATCATCACATTCAGCACACATTAGTTTTCTTTCAGCAGCGTAATCTTCAGCAGATAGCATAGTTCCACGACGCTTGGCTCTTTCTAATTGGTCATAGGCTACACCTTTAGCAATCTTATGGGCCTGCCATCGGTTCGGACCTTTATTCCATCGGCCATCTTCGTCCTGAACTGCAGGTTCACGGAAGAAATCTTGCTTGGCCTCGTTGGTCCTCTTAGCGATACTCATGGGGCCGTTAGGGAAAGCACCGATAACCGGATCGACTCCGATAACACCTGTGCGGTAATATCCTTGCATTTGACGAGCAATTTGTTGCCCAATAAAGTCACGGTCTGCCGGGGACATGGATTCAGCGTTAAGTAAATAATCTCCACCAACGTGAGGAATTATCTCGGAATCTTCAGCATGATATTGCTTAGGAACGTGGTCTTTGATACCAGCAGGACACTTGGTTGCACCAGTAGTTAAACTTAAGGCATACTTCTTGTTTCCTAATGGCGAAATTGAGCCACCGATACCACTGCAACGAACAATAAGTGGAGGAGTTTTGATAGATTCTACATATTCTGAAACAATAAGCATAAGTTCAGAAGGGTCGGACTTATCAGGAATAGTTGGGAACTCTACTTGTTGCCCATACTTAGTTTTGGTGACTAAATGCACACCTGCACGGCCTGTAGCGTCCCAGTTAATCTCATCAAGAGTGTAAGGGTCACCGTGATAAGTATTGTAATCTCCGCCACGGAATCCCTTGTGGCGAGCCATGTATCCAGCCTCATTGTTGGCTGCTTTTTCATCAGCAGGGAAGTGAGCAACTAACTTAAACTCACCAACTTCTGCTCGTCCAGTTTGTTCCAGAACTTGCGGTAGCATTCTTAGGTCTACCATAGTTCCGAAAAGGAATCTAATATTTTGTAGAGGTAATTCGGTAACGACAGGGGCTTTAGCCATGACTATATTAAGCCTTCACCGCTATTTATACTTTTCTCAACCATAGAAAACATCGTTGCCAGTATTATCAGCCTTGCGGGTGCGTCCTCTTTCTTTAGCAACTTCATTTCTCATATCATTAAGTTCTTTGTGAGCCTGATCGAAAATCTCTTGTGTAATAATTTTATCTTGGTCGGCAGAGAGCATAATAGCAATATTTACCAACTCTCTGAGGTAAGCCCCAGACCAACCATCAGTCTTCTTTACCATTGACTTCAAATCCAAAGCATCTGTGCGACACTTATCTAAATATTTTTCTAAAATCAATGCACGGGCAGCCAAATCAGGGTGGTCAAAATTAACACGGATGTCAAATCTGCCGGGTCTGTCGGCCAAAGCCCAATCTAAATGATTAGCATAATTGGTAGTAGCCAAAGTGATAACACCTTCATTTTCTTCTACTCCTGCCAAGCAGTTAAGGAACTCTCCCAAGAGTGGGTGGTCGCCTTCTTCTCGGTCAATTCCACCCAAAGTATCAATGTCTTCTACAACCACTAAAGTAGGAGATAATTTACGAGCCAAACTATAGATTTCGTCTATTTGTCCTCTTTCTTTGACAGCATTTCGGGAAACATAAATAATAGTGCATTCCTTACAAAGATTGATAAGAATACTACAACATAGTGTTTTTCCAGTGCCGGGTGGACCTAATAACAAAAGACCACGACTGGTTCGCATACCCAATTCTTTGTAATCTTCTAACCGATCTAAGAAGTTGATAGCATGACGATTAATCATAGATTTTTGTTGCTCACTAAGAACAATATCATTCCAATCCAATTCAGGAACATCTAAGAAAGTATAATCAGCATTGATGACAGCATTTTTATAAATACCATCGGTTTTAAAGTGGTCATTAACCTCGTCCATAAACTCTACATGATTGTAAGCAGAGTTGGTGCTAAAGTAAACACGGCAATCAATTTCATACATATCGTATGGATAAAAATATAATACTAAGGGGTGTCCATCTTCACGATGACGCAAATATCTGGTTTGACGATGAGGAACTTTGATAGTGGTTTCACTACCATCACGACTCTTAACTTTTTCGTCTAAATATACTGGATTGGCTTCAGCAGTTCCACGACCATTGTAAGAACATACTTTTTCTACTTCATAATATTTTTCGCAAACTGCCATTAAACTGTGTGCCCAACCAACATAAGAACGTCCACTATATTCTAATTGTTTGGATTCTACATAGCCATCACTATGAGTAGATAAAATAAACTCATCAATTTGACGGTCAACCATATCATGCCCAGTGTTATGGTTAATGTAAAGCATAGCATCTTTAACGGCTTCAACATCAATGTCTATACCGGCGATTCGTAAGGGTGGGGCTATGATTTTACTGGTCTTGTCAGAAGTGGGCATAAGATGTATTTTGGATATCACCTATATGTAGGTATCAGGTTTCCAAAATAACTGTAATCAATCTATTTCTATTGTTGCAGGTTGCACAGAAGCGGTTAATCGGTAAGTAGTAATATCATGCCATTCTTCATCAGACATATCTTCGGGTTGTTCCCATGTAGATAAGGCACCCCAATATTTAAGATAATTCTGTTTTAAGTCATCATCACATTTCTCACGAGCGTCATCGCCATACAAATCTACCCATGGATTCTGACCTTTATCAAAATAGTTTTCATCGTGTTGACGGTAGACTCCAACGAAATCGTTTTGATAAGATAAATATACTTTCTCATCAGATCTGCCATCACCACAAAGGTGATACCATAACAATTGGTCTTCTCCTAACCAGACTTCTTCTAAGAAACCACCGACTTCCTCAAAACGTGAACGCCTTACTACGACGCTACTGGGAAACAAAGTGGCATCTAAACGGAAGTGTAAACCATGATATTTATCACTCCAAGTAGGGTGATTAGGGCAAAAGTTGAAGTTTTTGAGGGACTCAAAGGTGTTACCCCGTGTAGTTTCAAACTTAATAGTAACATCACCAGCATTCCACCACATAACGTGGTCGTCAGTAGTAGACTCAATACAATTCTTGAGTTCTTCTAAATGTAGTGGATACCAGTAGTCGTCACCATCTAACCATGCGATATACGGTGAACTTCCTAAAGTCACGGCTTCATTACGGGCTTGCGAAACGCCACGGCCTGATTGTCGGAAATAATGAAAACCGGGGTGGTCTTCAAATGCTTGGACAATCTCAATACAGCCTTGGTAGGTGTCAGCATCAGTAGGTGTGCCATCAACAACCCAAACGTTATACTGCGTGGAAGGTAAACTCTGTGCGTAGACAGAATCTAAACACCGTTGCAGTAGTGCTGGGTCAATCCGATAAATCGGAATGATGACATCAAACATAGCCTGTGCTTAGCGAACCACTTACTTAACTCTTTGCTACCAGATGGTCATGTATACCATTAGCAACTAAGTTACAGCCGATACTGAAGGTTACTAACCCGAGCAGTGCAAGGGAAATGTGGGATCTGATAGCAGAACCTTTGAACCTTTCAGTTACCATAGCCTCAGCGTGATAAGCGGTTAAAGCAGTGCCGACACAGATTAGAACTACTCCCGTATTAGTGGAAGTTATCTTCAACTGCATAGGCAACACCTAACGCCTTCGCTAAACCGTCATACTCCCGTTAGGGAGAATCACTCGGAATAGGCGAGTATTACGCTTAAGCCTGTGCTTGAAGTAGGCTTCGCTTATACCAGTCTACGTTACCGGGGTTGATGCTGATTCCCATCTCCAACAACTTGTTAGCGATAAGTGCATCTGGACCGTCGTAAAGGGTATACTTGACGAAACACATAAGTTCGTTAGCAACTGCGGTAGCACCAGCGAAAGCACCAGCGTTGTAGAAAGTTACAAGAACGTCCCAAACTTGACCGGGCAGAACGTAAACGTCTGGGTAAAGGTTGAAACAAGGCTGGAAGTTAATGCTTCGTGGGTAAGGGCTTGCAGCACCGGGGATACCATCGTTAGGGATGTTATCTGGGTCCAAGAAGTAGTCTGTGGTGTTGATACGAACCTGAACGTAGGAACGAGGACCAGCAAGTCCAGCAGTTCCAGCAGTTCCGTCAACCAATAGACCACGGATTACAGTGTTGTCAGTAACACCAGCCCAGCAACCCAAAGAGGGTGTGGTAGCGATGTCTTCAATAACAACGAACTCTGTTGCAGTGGTTTCAGCAGGCTTTGTGATGTTGTTACCAACACCGCCGACGAAGATAGATGTTCTCTGACCTACGCTTGTAGCGACAGTCATGGCAGTTCCGAGGGATGCATCCCATTCATATACTTGGCTTCTCATTGACATATTTTTTCAACTCCTATAATAGTTTTTAAATCGGAGGTTCCGATTAAGCCTGACCTCCAGCGGCTGCAGCGACACGAGAGCGTTGCTGTTGTTCAATCAAGGAACGCTTATACCAGTCAACGTTGTTTGGGTTGATTGTTACACCAAGTTCCAAGAGTTTGTTAGCGATAAGAGCATCTGGTCCATCGTAAAGAGTATACTTGACGAAGCAAGAAACAACTTCAGTAGATGTAGCATCAGTGGTTGTAGTTCCAACACTTGTAGTGTAAAGAATCTGGAAAGTCTGACCGGGTAGGACGTAAACGTCTGGGTAAAGGTCAAAGGACTTTAGGATGTTCTCTGAACCAACAGTGGATGCAGTAACGGATGTTAGATCCAAAGTTGAGTTTGCACCACGAGGGTAAGGACTTGCCAGACCGGGGATACCATCCATGTTGGTAACGTCAGGGTTCTGGAAGTAATCAGTTGTGTTGATACGGATTTGAACAGCACCAGATAGAACTGGGCTTGCTGCAATATCTTCAATCACAATGAATTGTGTGGCGGTTGTTTCTGCGGGCTTGGTAATGTTGTTTCCAATTCCACCAGTGAAAATGTCATACTCACGGTTTGCTGTGATTGCGACAGGCTCATCGGTAGAAAGACGGCGAAGTTGGTTCGCACTTGTCTGAAGGTTACTCCATTCATATACTTGGCTTCTCATTGACATATTAATCTTTCCTCCCTTAGCGGGATATAGTATGATTTGTTTTTTGACTATATAAATCTTTGCCCTATTTTTGGGATTTGTAAGGTCAATCATCAACATAATGTTCTTGTAAGAGTTGAATATAGTTGTCACTTTCTGGTCGTCTTAGTTCTGCGATCACCCACCAGACATCATTATCTTTGTCTACTAACCAATTAATAGATTTATATTTAGAATCAACGTCAGTGCTAACTATAGTTTTCCATTGGTATGGGCGGTAAGCAGCAATATCCGCATTTGCTTTAACGACTTCATTGTAAAACCTCAAGATTTGTTCCATAGCCGGTTTCGCCTCTACGGGACTTCCTCGCTCTACATTAGCGAAATTGCTATCGGAATAAGACCACGATAAATTACATTCATCGCAACTTGAGGGCGTAATGTCGGGGTTAGAACAAGTTAGATAATGTTGGCCAGTATATGTTTCGCCCGGATTTAAACCGTCGTTTTCAGATTCACCACCGATAAAAAAGGCTCTGCCAGTGAGACCCTGAGATCTACTGCGAAGAAAATTGATAACTCCTGACACATATATAATATAGTTAGACAACTATATGTATTTATTCTTCTTTAGGATAATACTTGTTAGCAATATCCAGACCTTCCATGAGTCCAAAGCCACAAGCCACAGTCATAATTCCGAAAACTGCAATTTGTTTCATCTGACTATAACGAATACCATTGGCGATTCCGAGGATTCCTCCGAGAGCACCAACTAAAGAACCAGTGTAAACTAAAGAATCAATAGAAGTCAAACCCATTTCTTGATAATAGGCTACGGGATTGTTAATCATTGATACCACTCCGCTTCTTCCTCATCAAAGTCAAAACCATAATTATCAATAATTTCTAATTCTGTTAAAGGACCGACAGGTTGGAAGGGTCGGTGAGCATTAAGTTTAGTAAGACCGTAGAACAAACCACCAGTCATAAGAGCATAAAGTGTAATATTTTTATAATCCATAGCACGAATAGATTGAATAGTGAGATACATACCACTAATCATACCAGCATAGATAGTAAAAACACCTACACCACGAACTATTTCACCAACAAAATTGTCGGCACTGGATAAGAGAGGTGCGGATTCCATAGCATTGAAACCCATGGAACCACCTTAGTAGCCCATAGCGGAATAAAGTTCCTTAGCCTTAGTCATGTTGCCCTTTGCTTCAGCGACACAGGATCTCCATGCTTGTTGCTTAGGTGTGCCAGACTTTGAAGGTGCGGCTTCCATAGCGTTAAGAACCATTTCTTCAGCAGCGTATTCTTCATCAGAGATACCGCCTTCAGCAGCCATTGGAACTACTTCAGGAGTAGGTTGGGCTGAAGTTTGGATTTGGTCACGGAAATCGCCAGCAACATCGGAAACTCTTTCTTCAACAATATCATAAGCATCGCTTACGATTGGAAGTTTGGTTAGTTCACCGAGGACAGGAGTCTTACGGAACTTGCCCATAAGAACAGCCAGACCGAGAGTGGCAGGAACAACACCAAGAATACGACCGACAGTGACTGAAGCACCACCAATCATTGGTATTGCGGAAGGGATAGTTGTAACTTGGTAGGATAGGATGTCAGCAAAGCGAGTGCTAAAGAAACCAAAACCAACGAGCAGGAGAGACCCGCCGACAGTGTATTCGTTAACGATTAGATTTCGCATTCTTAACATCTCCTAATTACAGGTGTAAAGAGTGGGTTTCACTCTTCCCATTCTGCAGAGCCGTAGTAAGTTGGAACTCCACGACCGCCGACGACTGTGGAATCTTCTCCCCAGTTGGCTTCGTTAGGGTCAATGTATGCGCCTTCTGCTGCGGACTCGTCAGCGATGTCTCCCAAGAATGGGATGTCAAAGCCACCGTAGACACGAGCAAGGGTTACAAGTCCAACTGATAGTGGGACTACATACATTACAGTGCCGAGGCTTACGTTAATAAAAGGAATGCGGTAATCCATTACGTTACTAAACATTCCACCTACAAGGCCAGCAGCACCGACAACTGTTAGGGACAATCCTACAGTAAGCGGGTTAACAAGTGTATTTACAATTTGGTTCATCATATTTTTTACTCTCCTGAGTTATTTTATTCTTTTCTTTTCCACTATTTATAGTTTTACATCTGTCCAAGAACAGATCCGTTTCCTTCACCGATATGGTGGGATAGGGTTCCTACTGCATTTTGCTCGGCAGACCCATACCATTGGATAGGGGTTTTGCTGCCGGGGCTGACAACACGGACGGATGCAAGTGGGTTCATGTCTGTGTCAGCAGTAGTGAATGGTTTAAAGTATGCCGGGGCTTGAACATCAGCCGAAGCGGTTTGTTCAATCATAGGTTCTGCGGCATGGTGGTGCACAGGAGGTGCGTAAGCATCTCCACCTGCATACTTAGTAGTTACGAACAAGTTTCCCTTGCTCATGTTTTGGGCACGAAGTCCCATAGTATCAACTGCGGATACGAAATCAGCAGCCTTAAGGTCAGTAGGATTCATAGTAGCAGAAGATTCACTTACGCCACCAAAGTTTTGGTCAACACCGCCAGTAGGTGCAAACTCCGCACCAAACCATTGGTCAGGACCGTGACCGAGAGGAGAACGCTCTACAACAGAAGCAACTGCATCTGAAGCAGGAACACGATCGACCATATCAACAGTCATGTTTTCAAAATCCCATTCTGGACCATCGTCACCGGGGTATCCAGAGGAATCTGTGCCTTCAGCATTCTTGATGTCTGAAAACGAGTGAAGTGCAGTTTCTTGTCCGATAACACTACCGCTACCAGATTGAGGAAGGTATTCTTCAGCCGAGTAACGACCAACTGCTGCGCCGAGGCGAGGAGAAATCATAGTAGCAGCCTGAACGACAGCCGAGAGAACCAAAGCAGTTCCAGCGTAGTTCATTCCCTTTCCATAGTTGTCAAAGCGACGACGGGAAGAAACGATAAGGTAACCACCGACACCGGCAGTTCCGATAGTGCGAGCAATCTCAGCCACAGGACCCAGACGGTAGAATGGAATGTAAGTTAAAAGTCCACCGATGAAAGCACCTGCCATCAAACCGGCTACGCCAGCGTAAGTAGAGGAGTCACCGAGAACTTCAAAAGAATCTTCAACATCAACAGAACCGGGAGAGTATTGCATTACCATATTGTTCACCTAACGACTATTTATATTTATTCACAGACTCCTTGAGTTTTTGCGTGGCGCACCTGCCAACTTTGTAGGTGGAGCGATGTGTTGACCTACAGGGTTTTGGTTAAATCCTTCTGCGTTGCGTAGCATTCCAGATTGAATGTGTGACAACGGAGTAGGAACGATAGTGTCTCCCATGAAATGGTCAGACTTTAGTTTTTGGACTCCTCGGTATTCCGAAGCCAAGTCCATTTCCATGACGTTGCTTTGATTCATGGATTGTGAAGAAACCGGGGAAGTGCCTGCAAGAGACATCTCGGTTTGTGAAGGAACTTGAATGACAGCAGTAATCTCGGGTGACATATTAGTAAGCACTTCAGAGATAATAGCGTTCTTAACATTGTCTTGTAGAGTGGATTCTTCTACAGCAGTTAAGAAACGGTGACCAGAATCGCCACCATACTTAGTAATCAAAACCGTGGAAGTTTCTTGGGACTTGCCACCGGACTTGAACCAGTTAACGAAACGATCGAAACCAGAAGCCTCTTGCACTTGAGATAAAGTATAATTATTGTTATCGTTGGAATAAGTAACTATGTAGGTAGCACCATTCAGATTGAAAGTTTGAGTAAAACTGGATTGTGCAGGTGGAGCAAAAGTAGCATCGTCTGGTAGCACAGCCTTGGATAATTGTTCATCACCGACAGGAGCAGTAACGGCTACTTTGTCGCCAAAGAGTTGGTCTGCCAAACCAGCGTTTTCAGTGTAAGAACGAAGTTCGTATTGAGCACCGAAGTTAGAGAGAACACCGTGCATAGCACCTTCCATGGGACTGCGCTTGAGGGTATTTTGAATGGCAAGGTCCAGATTCATATTATTAACTCCTTGTTACAACTATTTATACTTTGTCCATACTACGCCTAACTAACATGATAGGTAGAATTAAGGCTGAAAGCGAAGCCACGCCTACGAGCGCAGGGGCGATATAAGATTTCTTGGGTTCTTCAATCTCAATTTCCACGGTGTCAACTTGAGGAAACGCCGGGGCCATGACATCATGAGTTACGGCATCTAAGTTAGGAAGAAGATCTACGACCTGTGAGGCTGGGGCTAAAGTTAATTGTTCTCGGGTTTCTACAACATCGCATCCTGAGTAGTTAGTCTGACTCCAAGTAGCGGCAGCGATTTGCACGACTTTAGGATAGATAACGGCATCGTAACCTAAAGTATCTTTATTATAGCCAGCAGAAGTTAAGTTATTGATAACACGAGCCAAGGTAACTTGACCTTCGTGATAACCGGGAGTGCCCATGGCTGGGAACAACCAGAGTTCGTATTCCGCAGGAAGCATAGAAGCGACTCGTTGAGCGACTCCGAATTGTTCACGGGCTTCGGCTCGCATTTCCTCGGTAATCATAGGACTGGTTTCCACGGGAGCCTCGGCCTCCAGCGTCGGTGTTTCTACCGCCTCGTAGTCAATCTCGGACTCCACCACCGG
>CEVZ01237029.1_pt1 | contig 10436 bp, 9 predicted proteins | sample 361371 | NCBI WGS metagenome assembly CEVZ01 (sample SAMEA2620217, study PRJEB7988) | marine metagenome | isolation source: saline water (ENVO:00002010), including
TAAGAAATATTTATATATGTCTTGTCAATATGAGCCTTTCCGCGTCCACCCGTACCTTCTGGCGTGTATATCGACTTATTTAGGGCTATAGCAGGTATACACATTTCATAATGCTGCAAACGATCACAATTTCCGGCAAATTTGACTAAATCTGCATAATACGGAGATGGCGGGCTCCCTTTTAACCAGCGGGAAACTATCACACCTCTATCCGTCTTTTCTATCTCTAAAGGTTCATCATCTGTTCCAGCACCTGCAAATGAAGTTACGTGAACCCAAGCAACATGGCTCGGATCTAACAAATTGTCGCAAACCCAGAGGTAATTACATTTGATATCCATAACTCCTCCATCGGTAGATCCCCATTTTGGACTTTCATAATTGTCAATTGGAAAAATTTTATCTGGATCCGCCAGCTCAGGATTTCCCATCCATATCCAAAGCAGTCTGTATTTATCAACAATTGGATAAGATTTCACAACTGCCCGTCTTGGTGTCATTCCTCTCTGTGTCGGTGAATGAGAACACTGCCCCTTATCATTGAAAGTCAAACCATGATAACCACAAATAATGCTATCCTCACTCAAAGTTCCTTTTGAAAGAGGTAATTTCCGATGGGGACAAGCATCTTCTAAAGCAGCGGGAGTACCATCTTGCTTCCGGTAGATAACAATATTTTCCCCGAGATACTTTTCCGCTTTGAGCTCTCTACCATAGTCTTTGCTCCAGCCAGCAACATACCAACAGTTTTTTAAATACATCGTGCTTATTCCTTAAATTTTCTGCCTCAAGCTTTCACTTTTATCATTTATTCGGTTCTAGTTTACTAAAAAGCAAAGACAAGCCAAAACATATAACAAAATAAAACATAGCCGTTGTCAACCAGGCCTCAAAAATCATATGAGTGGAAGAAACTAACTCAGCAGTCTTATAAGTTAGTTCTTGCACCGAAATCAGCGAGATAATTGAGCTGTCTTTTATTAGAGTAATAAACTGGTTTGCCATAGGTGGCATTATTTTTCTCATGGCTTGAGGTAAGACAATATATCTCATCTCTTTAAAGCTAGTCATTCCTATAGATTTAGCAGCTTCTCTTTGGCCACGATCTATTGATTGAATACCTGCCCGAACTATCTCGCCCACAAATGCACTCTCAAAAAGAGCTAACACTATTACGCCCGAAACCAGCGAGGGAAACCTACGCATATCGCCACAGAAAAACTCCCAAATATGATTGTTTTCCATTTTAGCTACTTTGTAAGACCAATCTTCAATACTCATCGCCTGTATAAGTTGCTCAGCCAGAAAAAAGTAAAAAATAAAGATTACGACTAAAGGGGGGATATTTCTGAGGATCTCTAAGTAGGTTCTTGCCAACATTCTGACTACAAGATTATTAGAACATCTTGCAATTCCTAAAATTACACCCAAAATGAGAGCTAAAACACTAGCATAAATACTTACTCTAACAGTTATAATTAAGCCTTGGAGCAGAACATTTGCAAACCACTCTTCTCTGCCCGTGTGGTATTTAAAAATATAATTTGGAATTTTTTCCCATCGCCAGTGATAATTGAGATTACCACTCATCTGTGCAATCACATACCAAAAAAATGCTAACACACATCCTAGGACTAAAAAATCTAGCCAATGTAATTTTCTTACTATCTTTTGCACGCGATTTCTCAATATAAAAATAGAGGGCTTTGTAAGCCCTCTATCAATTTATTAATAATACTACTTACTCAACTTGGTCATGCCAATCATTGCCTCTAAACCAATAATCGTGCGTTGTTTTTAACCAGCCAGTATGGTGATGCCGTCTTATCCAGCTATTGAAATAAGCTAAAGCATCTGGATCTGATTTTCTCATTGCAAAGCCTTCTCCACCAGCATCAAATGCCTGATTAAATGGGACACTTAAAATGTCTGGGTTTCTTCGAGCGTCATTTGATGGCCCAGGTTCAGATGCCATAGTTGCATGTGCGTTTCCATTTAAGACTTCCTGCGTTGCAGCACCATCTTCATCAAACATCAACAATTTCGCTTTAGGGAATTTATTTTGAATGAATACACAAGGCGTTGCACCTCGACGACAAGCAAAGGTGATATCTTCATTATTGTAGTCTTCTAAAGACATTCCTTTTGTCATTGCCGTATTGGCTAAGATTGTTAAGCCTGAAAAAGCATATGGTTCTGAAAAGTTAACAGTTAAATTCCTTGAAGGTGTTACTGTCATACCACTTATAATGACATCAAACTTACCTGCCACCAAAGCTGGAATAATACCAGCCCATTTTGTTGGAACAAATTCTACTTCAACACCCATGTCTTCTGCTAATTTACGTCCAACATCAGGCTCGAATCCAATCAAGTCTCCGTTTTTATCCCTCATTGACCATGGAACAAATAAGTCTAATCCAATCTTAATTACTCCACGCTTTTTTATAGTTTCAATTACACTTTCGGCACCTAGTTCTTGTGCTGTACCCGCAAATGTTGCTTGAGAGAAACTTAAACTAGTTAAAGCAGCGACAATTGCTGCCCCTAGAAAACGTCTTATAATATTCATTTTACACTCTCCTTATTTTTTTGTTTGTGTAACCAAAATATTTGGCTACTAGGTTTTAACGGTGTACCGCTTTTCAACTTGCGATGCACCGATAGATAGGATCACAATGACAACCATGTATATTATTGCAATTGTGAACCAAATTTCAAAGGCCATATATGTGTCAGAAATTATATTTTGACCCAAAGTAGTTAGCTCCGCAACCGCAATTACGCTAACAATTGCAGAACTTTTCACCATGTGAACTGCCTCACCTGTCATTGGGGGTAACATAAAACGGATTGACTGAGGCAATATGATATATCTGTAAGTTTGCATCTTATTCATTCCAATTGATTTTGCTGCTTCCCATTGGCCTTGGGCCACAGCATTTATTGCAGCCCTAAGAATTTCTGAAATTAGAGCTGAGTGGTAAACAGCTAGACAAAGTATACTGGCTGTATAGCGATCATACTTAAAAACTGGCCCCAAAACATAATAAAAAAGATAAACTAGCACTAATAAAGGGACATTACGAACAAATTCCAAGAAACATACAGCAATTTTTGTACCTATGAATAAGCCAGAAAGGCGTAGGAAAGCTACCAAAAACCCAATTACCAAAGCAAGGACAAACGCTGTAAACGAAAGTATGATTGTAGCCCAAAGCCCAAACATCAGTTCTCCAAATTGAAAACCGTTATCGGTGTAACTATAAATATACTTGGGAATTTGGTACCACTGCCAGTTATACCCCATTGCTTGAGCTCCTGTGAAAGAGGAGTAAAGGATTACACAGACAATCAAAAAGTAAATAACAAATGAAACGGGTGCGGAGGACAAAAATTGATTAATAGCAGGAGGCTGCCTTACCGGAACACCTTTAAAAGAAATTGAACTGCCATCTCCCATAATATTCAGTGCTCCAATATTTGTTCTAAAAACTCTCTACAGCGATCACTATCTGGGTTAGAGAAAAACTTGTCGGGAGGTGCAACTTCTACTATCCTGCCTTCGTCCATAAACACCATTGTGTCGGCAACTTTTCGGGCAAAACCCATCTCATGGGTAACACAAACCATTGTTATACCAGTATCAGCTAACTCTACCATCACATCCAAAACTTCATTAATCATTTCAGGATCCAGGGCAGACGTTGGCTCGTCAAAAAGTAAGATTTTACTCTCCATGCATAATGATCTGGCAATCGCTACACGCTGTTGCTGACCGCCTGAGAGTTCTGAGGGAAATTTTTCAGCCTGCTCAGGAATATGAACACGATCAAGATATTTTCGTGCCATGATCTCAGCTTCCGTCTTTGGAACCTTGCGAACTTTAATTGGTCCAATTGTTAAATTTTCTAATACAGTTAAATGAGGAAATAAATTAAATTGCTGAAAAACCATACCAATTTCTTGGCGAAGCCTAATTATGTCTTTCGATCCTTCAAATATTTCAACTCCATCCACAATTAATTTTCCAAAGTTATGGCTCTCTAAACCATTTATGCATCTAATCAACGTAGATTTGCCCGAACCTGACGGGCCACAAATAACCATTCGTTCACTTGGCTGAACTTCAATACTTATGTCGCTTAAAGCTTGAAATTTACCATAAAACTTATCAACATTTTGAAATTTAATAATCGGGCTTTCGATTGTCATTAACAATATCCTAGACTTTTCGTTTTAGTAAATATCAGATCCTGAACTTTTTCAATTAAATAAAAAAAGTTAAACTTTCCATTATTCGATGAATATTTTATCCCTAAAAAGTCATTCATGCTAATAACATTCGTTTTCTGATCTATGGAAAAATATTTGAATAAATAACATACCTATTGAATGCTTCGTTGGTTAAAAGCCTTTACAGAAATTGGTTCTTCACCTTCAATTGTTGCCCTTTGCATAACACGTCGATGTTTAGCAACCTCACCAAAATAATCTGCAACTGCATGATGTAAGCATACCCTATTGTCCCAAAGTGCCAGAGACCCTTTCTTCCACTCTAATCTACATCCTAAATGTGCTTGAATTGAGTGTTCATACAAATAATTTAGTATTGGTGCACTTTCGCTATCAGTCATTCCCTTTATTCTTTTTGTAAAAGCGAGAGAGCTAAATAATGACTTTCGACCTGTTTCTGGATGAACACGGACCATAGGATGAACTGCACCCATGGCTCCTTTTTTGCCTAATTCTTCCATTGACTGGTACTTGCTACTATATTTTTCAGGGTTTCCGGATTCATTCTCTCCTTCTAAACCGTTCAAAAGAGATTTCATTCCATCTGATAGTGTTTCGTAGGCTAAATACATATTAGTAAAAGCCGTATCAGCACCAAACGGAGGGCATTCTTTGGCATACAACGTAGCACCCATAGGCGGCCTTTTTAAGAACATTAAATCAGAATGATAAAAGCCGTCCCAACTAAATGACTCACCAGGTTCCCTGATTATTTGAAAAATTTCTGGAATATCTGGCAATCCCTTTACGTATGGATGGGGAATAATTTTTCCAAACTTTTGTGAAAAGTTGAATTGTTCTTGATCAGTTAGATTTTGATCCCTAAAAATAAGAACCAAATAGTGATGCCATGCATCTTGAATTTCCTTCCAGGTTTCGGCATTTATTTCCGTTGACAAATCAATATCAAATATCTCTGCACCCATCGCTCCTGAAATTGGTTTTACCTTGAATCCCTTAAAATTTAGCAATTTTTACCCCCATATTTATTAAGCATTTGCCCTAGAAATAAGATAAATATAAATATTTTTAAATAACGGGTATAAATTACGACATCTTCGTTTGCAAACACGTCAATGACTCTTACTTTTTATTAGTTTGCAAACAAAGAATCATAAATTAATATTTAAGTCATTTTAGAAGGACATAATTTATGAGTGTGATTAAGTCTAGAGTCAGTTCAAGCATAGATTTAGACCAAATGGGATGTCAATTTGGTGAATTAATGATTCCTTGGTCAGATAATACCGTACCTTTAGGGTACCACCCAATTCCAATCATCAATATGAAAAATGGTAATGGTAAAAAACTCCTAATAATCGGAGGTAACCATGGAGATGAATTTGAAGGACCCTCTGCGATAATGAGAGTGTCTCAAAAGATTTCAGTAAATGATATAAATGGCCAAATATTGTTAATTCCGGCTTTAAGCTTTGAAGCGATTGCAAAATCCAGAAGAACTAACCCGCTTGACAATAAAAATATGAATAGAGCATTTCCTGGCAACCCTAATGGGTCACCTACCGAAATGTTAGCAGATTATTTAGAAAATCACCTAATGCAAAAATTTGATGCCATAATCGACCTTCATGCAGGGGGGAAAGCATCATTTTTTATGCCTTGCTCGTTAGCATACAAATTACAAGATGAAAAACTTTTTGAAAAAAATCTAGAATTAGCAAAAGTTTTCGGAATAAATACTATCTGGGTTCTAGGCGAAAATAACGACAATAGGTCATTAAACTCTGCAGCTTATCGAGCAAAAATTCCCATGATTGCTGCAGAACTTGGTGGTGGTGGTGGTGTTGACCCCGAGATATCAAAAATGGCTGAAATTGGTATTTACAATATTTTAGGTCATCTAAAGATATATAGATACTTTGAATCTAAAAAAGATACCAAGTTCGAGCAGATTGAAATTAGCCATCCTAGTGCATCAATTCATTCGCCAGGATTTGGATTGTTTGATAGAGCGGTAAAAGCTGGGGATATTATTTATAAAGGGCAAACTGCAGGTTGGTTCCACTACATAACAGAACCGGAGAGACCTTCAATCAATCTTAAATTTAAGCACAGTGGCCTTATTTTAGCACACTCAAATCGGGGGATTGTACAAAAGGGAGAAATGCTAGCATTAGTTGCTAATAAACTTAATATCAACGATTAAACTTGGGAAAAATTAAACCCCCTCAAAATGATTAATTAGCAAGTGTTAGATCAAGATAATCGGAAACCATATCCCCAAAACTTCGGTCAACGGCAAACTGATATCCATCGCCATGACGAAGGATTAATGCTCTTAATCCAAAAACCTCACTGAATGTTGCAGTTTCTGAAGTAAAGGCATCTGAATTTAAATTCAGAGGTGACGCAATCGACATAATATCAAAGGCATCGGAACCTTCGATATTAAAAAACGTTAAGGTATCAGAAATTAGAACAATGCTAATAGAAGCGGGGCAATCGTAAGGCCTCAAGGTGGAAATCAACTGCTGCTCATCGGCAATTGGAGCCATTAAAATCCAATGATCTGGTCCAACATAAAGAATTTTCAGATTTCCTTGTGACATATAGGAATTGGGCTTAATCGGAATTGATTTTATATGCTTTTTCAAATGAAATTTTACGTCCTCTGTAGGCCCCTTAATATCAAAAAGCGTATTTAATAATTTTCGCTCAATCTTTACATTATAGGTCATTTCACGATCTCAATAATTTTCCGTCTGGATCATGGTGCACAGGTCTTGTTATTTTAGCACTAATGATTCTATCCTTTACTCTTATGCAAGCCTCTTCTCCGTAACGCGCATGACCGTTTTCAAGTAAAGCCAAACCTACCCATCGATTGCTTGTTACGCTCCAAACGCAAGCCGTTGTGAACCCTTCAGTCGCAACTTTGTTACCATTTGGCGTGATAGGCGCACCCTCTGGAATTACTTCATTAGGATCATTTGGCAACAAACCGACTAATTCTCTTCTGACTTTTCCCGAACTGCGGCGCAAATTTACTGACCTTTTGCCGATATAATCCATTTTTTTCTTAGACATTAGCCAGCCCATGCCAAGATCATAAGGATCCACTGTTCCATCAACCTCATGACCAAGCGACAAAAATCCTTTTTCAACTCTTAATACATGACTGGCTTCAGAACCAACAGGAAGAATCCCAAATTCTTCACCTTCTTCAATTATTTTTTCCCAAAGTTCCAGCATATTTCTTGGAGAAACATTTACTTCAAAAGACAGCTCTCCAGTGAAACTTACTCTAATGACTCTTGCAGGAATATTCGCAACCTTTCCCTCACGAAAGGCCATAAACGGAAAAGAGTCGTTCTCGCAATCTATATCTGTTCCCAATTTTTTTAATAATTTTCTCGCTAGTGGTCCGCAGATCGTAGCATTATTCCATTGGCTAGTGATATTTGTAATTTTAACATCCCACTCGGGGCGATCAAAAGCTAAAATTTTTAACATATGCTGGTGTACAGCATCAGAATGACCTGAAGAAGTTGAAATAAACCAACGATGCTTATCAATCCGAAAAGCAACACCATCATCAAATATTAGACCATCATCTGTGAGCATCAATCCATATCTTCCTTTTCCTGGCTCAAGCGAGGACATAATATTAGTGTAAATTAGATCTAGAAACTGCCCAACGTTCTCGCCTTTTAACTCAAATTTTCCAAGAGGTGAGCCGTCGTAGACGCCAACGCCTGTCCTTACTACATGGCACTCCCGATTCACAGCTTCTTGAAAACCCTCCCCATCCATTGGGAAGTATCCTGGTCTACGCCATCGAGCCCCAGCCTCATACATGAAAGCTCCTTTTTCAAGGTTCCACTTTGTTACTGGAGTATGCCTAAAAGGTAAGGCAACAGAGCCCTCTCTTACACCATTTATTGAGCCAAATGAAACAGGAGTAAAAGGTGATCTAAAGGTTGTCGTTCCAACATCCGCTAAACCTAAACCTTGCTCCTTCGCGATTACTCCAATAATATTGATATTACCTGTCTTGCCCTGGTCAAAACCCATACCACCAGTTGTATAACGCTTAACATGCTCAACATTTGAATAACCTTCCCTTAAGGCGAGCTTAATATCATCATGAGTTACATCATTTTGGATATCAAGAAAGGCTTTATTTTTTTCTTTTGAAAGGTCAGTGCTCCAAAGAGCTTCAATTGAATAATTCTGTTTACTACATTCTAGTTTACCTTCGTAAATCAATGGTTTTGAATTTTCCGAAGCACCAGATAACAAAGACTTAGTCTCATCAAAAATTTCGTTTAAGGGAAAAGTACCATTACATGCACCAATGTTTATAGAATTTTGAATGGAATGGTCCGGTACAAATGATGCAATTCTATCATCAAATTTAACAGTGCCCCTTGACTGTGAATGTAAATGAACCATTGGATTCCAGCCACCTGAATGAGCTAACAGATCACACGAAATAGTCTGAACCTCTTTATTACCCAATGACTGAACAACAACTGAATTTACTTTTTTATATCCATTAACATTTTTTATAATTGAATTTGAAATAACTCTAATATTTTTAGCATCAATCAAAACGGAATCCGCAATATTTTTACGTGAGTCAACAATTGCTAAGATATTAATTTCGGCTCTCGTTAAATCCTTAATATAACTATAAACACTATCATTATTTGTAAAAAGAACCAGATTATTGCCTGGTTTTACTGAGTAACGATTAACAAATGTTTGAACTGCTGATGCCAACATGACGCCCGGTCGATCGTTATTTGGGAAAACAAGAGACCTTTCAATCGCACCAGTAGCGATAATTGTTTTTTTTGCACGAATTCTCCAGCTTCTTTCAATAATTGAAACATTTTCAACTTCGCGTTCATTAACAATAACAAGATTATGCTCTCTGTAGGCCCACGCAGTACTATTCTGCAAATGAGTCACATTCGGCATATCATTTATTTCTTTAACCACATTTTCAACCCAAGCCATAGCTGGCTTTTGGTTAATATTTAAATTTAAACTTAGTAAACTACCTCCAGCTTCTGTATTTTGATCAACCAAGAAAACCTTAGCTCCTGACCTAGCAGCCATCAATGTAGCCAAAAGACCTGCTGGTCCAGCACCAATTATTAAAAAATCTGTATGAGCATTTCTTGACTCAAAATGCCCGGTCTTAGGAGGTGCTTTTGGTGCGCTAGCCAGGCCAGCAGCTATTCTAATAAAAGGTTCAAACAAATGCCAAGTTGGCCACATAAAAGTTTTGTAGTAAAATCCTGCGGGAATAAATTTTTCAAAGTACTGTGCAGAGGCGCCAATATCAAAATCAACGCTTGGCCAGCAGTTAATTGATTTAGCCTTCAGGCCTTCTTTTAATTTCACAGTGGTACATAAGTTGTTACCTGATTCTTCCTCGTCTAATAGCTCTATCAATGAAGCTGGATCCTCCACTCCCGACCCAATAATTCCTCTAGGCCTATGATATTTAAAGCTTCTAGCTATTACATTCAGACCATTTGCAAGCAGGGCTGACGCCAAAGTATCACCTTCAAAACCATAATAAATTTTTCCATTAAAAGAAAAACTCAAGCTCTTTGAACGGTCAATTCTACCTCCCGATTCCAGACGATTACGGCTCATCACTAGAACTCTCCAAAATCTCGTGAGTAACAGTATCACGGCAAATTATGAACCACTTATTGCATCCCTTTGCATGCCACCATCTTTCGTAAACAGGTCCCATAGGATTTGGAACCATCGTTAAAAAGTCTACCCACTCTTCATCTGATACAAGGCTAGGGTCTGGCCTCTTTGCGCCAACAGGACCTCCATAAACAAATTCTGTTTCATTACGGTTTTTACAAAATGGACAATTTATCAATAACATAGTTAAACCTTTTATCGTGCTGTAGTAGTGCCGGTCTCTAGAATGTAATCTAAATTTTTAAACCGGTTATGTGAAAAAGTTTCCATTAGTGGATGCGGTGAATTAGTAGCAACTTGATGAGCCATAGTTAAACCACCAGCTGGAATAGCCTTATATCCGCCCCACCAACCTGCCGTAACATATAACCCCGGAACACTCGTTTCATCCATTATTGGCGAGGCATCAGGGGTAATATCTAAATGCCCCCCCCATTGTCTTA
>CEVZ01081347.1_pt1 | contig 10421 bp, 8 predicted proteins | sample 361371 | NCBI WGS metagenome assembly CEVZ01 (sample SAMEA2620217, study PRJEB7988) | marine metagenome | isolation source: saline water (ENVO:00002010), including
AAACAAGTACGTCAGGTGTATAATCTACACTTGATACTGTTCTGACACGCATATGTCTGTTCGGAACGATTTGTACTTCTCCAAAATCAGAAATATACACATCAATAGCCGCATTTAGCTTGCTATCTTCTGCTTCTTTGTAACGTGTTGCGTTACCAGTGAAGGTTGAAATTTTTTGCTTCTGCGCTGAACCACACATAACAATTTTTGGTGTAGCCCCTGCGTTCCAACAATCAGCAATCACCCCTTTTAGAAGTGCTTCTGTAATTGGTCGCAAAGTTCCATCAGTAGCCGCCGCATTTACAAATCCGCTTTCGCCAGAACCTGATGTTGTACCATTTGCACCAGAACCACCACGAGAAACGTTAGTAGTTAGGTAAGCAGGTAAACCCGCAGTTGCTCTAGCAGTACCAGATGCACCTGCGTTTGCCGCAACATTTTGTAAAAGCATAGCTTCCATATCACGTTTTAGCTCAGATAGTTTGTAAGCAACCTGTTTTGCCACTGTTTGTGCGTTTGCAACACCATTAACAGCTTGGTTAGTAGAAGAAACTTCTACAACTTTTGCTGAAATCTGTGTATAGCCACCTTTACGAACAGCGTTAGTTGGTGCTGTATTGGAAAGACCAACGTCACCCTCTATCTGTCTGTTTGCGCCAGTTGCGGCGAGGTCAACTTCACTCCATTCAAAATAAGTGTTGTCAACGTTGCGTGTTCCAATAGTAGACATAAGTAAAGTCTCTGTTGGGGTGATAGAAGCCATCGCTTCGGATAGGTCTTCTCTAATTGTAGAAACATCGTATGTTTCGTTGGTATTTGCCGTCACGGCCATGATATAGTCCTTTCTTTAAGACAAGAGATAATTAGTCACATCGTCTAGTGACCCAGATTTTTGCATTCTTGACCGCGCTTCTTTCTGCTTCATCACCTTCGTACTGCTAGCAGTCTTTTTTGCTCCCGCTTTTACCATTGGCCTTGCGCCTTTGGTTTTTTCTACAACCTTAGTTTTAGAAGTTTGTAATTTGCGGTAGGCTACAGCATCACGAACAATTTTAAATTCCCAAGTATGTTTTAGATTGCCTAATATTTCTGGAGGAACTTGGTAATAATCAACAGCCACAGTTTGAATATCTTCTAAAAGTTTTTTACTTTTTTCGGGGTCATTTAACTCTGGCATTTCCTTCTTCAATATTTCGGCTTGTTCTGCCGCATACCTTTGGTCTTGTTCATACATAATACGTTCATTAGCTTTAGCTTGTTCTTCAGCTTCTGCTTTAAACTTACTAAAGGCTTCAACGTCTTGCCGATATTGTTCCATTTGTTCCAAATAACCTAAAGGGTCACTTTGTTGAAGTTCCTTGTTTGGCATAATTGGTTGTCTTGGAGCATCGCCATTTTCATACGCTTGTAATATTGCATTGAGTTTTTGACGGTCTTCCTGCAATGATTGGGTGGTTTGCTCAAGTTCTTTTTTAACTCTAGCATTTTCTTCCATACCCTTTTGGATGTAGTCTTGTCCTGCACGGCTACGCTTTAGCTCCCCAATGGTTGCCTTCTTAATTTCGCCATCGCTTTTATACTCTAGCTCCATATCGTCAGAAAGTTCAAAGGGAACGGCTTCGTCGTCATTTAGCCCATCCTCATCCACGATTTCTTCTACATCATCGCTATCGTGGTCAGCGACATCTTCACTTTCGGCTACTTCAACCGTTTCTTCAGTCTCAGTGTCCTGAGGTTCCTCAATAACAGCTTCAGCAACTTCGTTTAGATTATCTTCTAATTTTTGTGGTGGTTCTGATATTAAATTTGCAATATCATTTATGCTACCACTGTTAGGTTCAGTGCTCATGAGCGTCCCTTGCCTTTCGTTCTATGAGTTTTTCAGCGTCTACATCAGCCCTTAATAAAAACTCAATTTCATTTAACGCCCGATAAATGGCGTGAGCATCCTCACGTTTTTCCACTTCTGACGCACTCGTATTTGCAATTAACCGTAATTGGTCGTCACGCAAATCCTTCATAATGCCTAGAAATTCTTCATTATTTAATAAATTTCTGGCTCTAATAGCTCTTTTCTTGTAATCCATTCATCATTTCTTCATTATGTGGTCTTACTTTATCTTGTTCAGCTTTTATTGCAGTTGTGTCAACCGCAGTTTCATATTTACCTAATATTTCCGCAACCTTAACAGCTAAGTCCTGCACCATATTATCACGCTGTAAATCATCTTTCATGGCTAGTTCGTGCATTTTAAAATCTCTATCACTTGCCGCTTTTTGAGCGTCTAATTGTAATTTAGCCATATCTACTTGCGCTTTTGTTTGCGCTTTCATTTGTTCAGTTGCCATAAATGCTTGGTTCGGGTCAGTTTGTTGTTGACCTTGTTGCATCATTTGCGCTTGCTGTTGTGCTTGTTCCTGTTTAGCCGCTATCAACTCTTGTTCTTTTTCAAACGTAACTGGCAAATAATAACGGTCTGTATTTTTTATTCCTACAGTAGCCAATAAATCAGCCAAAGTATTGCGAACGTTTGTCATAGTAACTAAGCCATTTTGCGCTCCGTATTGTTGCCAAACTGCCATCTGTGTTTGTAAAGTTTCGCGCAACACTGCCGATTTTTCGCCTTCCCTGCCAGTGCCTACTCCAACATTAACCATCATGTCAGCATCAGAGTTCCAACTGCGAGGGTCTACAGCAACAAATTCATTATTTAACCTTATTATTTCTTCTTTGTCTGCGTTATTTATTATGCAATGCGCTATAAGTTTAAATAACCTTTTCATGCCGCCTTCAGCTAGGTTTCTAGCTATAACTTCCGCTTGACCTGCCGCTCCCTGCATGGTTGCCGCTATGGCTGTTGCACTTGCTGATTGCAACACATCAGCGTTTAATCCCTGTGACGCTTTGCTAATACCTGTTTTATTGTCAACTAATGTGTCAAAATATTGTAGGGCGGGAAGGGTTGAACCCGCTGTAAAAGGAACAACTTGCTCACGAATTGTTCCTGCCTGCTTAACACGAACTATTCTTCCTATTTCATTGTTAAGCAAATCATCAACTGAAACTTGCCCATCTACTATTTCAAGACCCGGATTGTTAGTCAACGCAACGTTATCTAAAACGCCACGAAGCATGGAAGTTGCCGCATCTTGGTCGTCCATAACCAAATCAACCAAACTGCTACCAAAAAAGGCATGGGGTTCGGGGTCAACTTCAAATATTGCAAACGGCACTTCATCTGCTAATTCACACGAAAGAACTTTGTAACTAGAACCGCCTAGAATGAAACGATACATCAAAGGCTTTCCAGTTCCTTCTTTATCTATTTTCATATATGCTTCTGTTACAACAACTTTTCTACTTGTTGGGTCAACACTTTCATCATCGTTTTCGTCAACAGCGTAATTTCTACGTTCAAACTCGCTTTCAGCTTCAAATGTTGACATATTGCCTTGTAAGTTGTGAACTTCTTCATGGTCGAAACCCATTGCAAGCAAATCGCCAATGGTCATATCTGTTCTGTGTCCAATAACAAAAAAGTCATCAATACTGCGAGCATTTCTATCTACAAAAAACTCCTCAGGCGGTATGGAAGTAATAGTAATATCACCGTTTGTTATTTCGATACTCATTTTAATATCGTGCATAATTGTTTCAGTGCCAATTCCATCTTCGTTAATAGTTCCAATAGAATTTTTTGTATGCTCTAAAACCGTTACATTGTCGGGTTCTGTTAAATAAGTAAATTCGTCATCCGTTAAATTGTGCGCTTCGTGTACTTCAGTCTTTGCAATGTCTTCGTACATTACTTTCGCTATTCCAGTTTTCTTAACCATGGCGTCTTGAAAAACATCGTTTAGCAATCTATAGCCGTTATTTTGCATAAATTTATAATTGGCAAACTTTGTCATTTGCTCACATACTTGAACGTCTTCTGGCATTCTTGGAACAAATTCTACAACGTTTTCAGTGCTTAGAAAAACACGTTGGATAGATGGCTTTAAACTTTTAACTACTTCACGACATTTAGTGGCAACAACTCTAGACCGACCATCTTCAAATCCTATATCTACCTCGCCATCATAATAACGTTGTGATTTAAGTCTAGGTTCAGTTATTTCTGCTTCTATGAAATCAACGGCATCTTCTACGGCTTTTTGTATTATGCCTTGTACTATTTCATCGTCCATTGCTTCTAATTTCATTTTGAGCCTCTATTATCTTCCAAAAAAGCTTGTTATATTTTCAAATCGTTCTTTTCCATCAGTTCTTGCTGTTTCTTCTCTTGTAATTCCCGCTTGTGCGCCTCTTAATAAACCTTTTATTCTTTTTTCAAGCAATAAATAACCGTTTTCCATGCTGATTATATTTTTTATTTCGTCGGCGTCTCTTGATAACATGACAGTGACAAATTCATTTCTTTGTTTTTCGCTAAGTTCTGGTGCATTTTTCTTTAATAAATTCATTGCTAATCTAGCCAAACCAAGAGTTGATGCGCCATCAAGAGCTAAATCAAGGAAATCATATTCTTGACCTTGTTTTTTCAATAATGCATTTGTAATTGCTGTTGGGCTTTGGCCTAGTATTTCGTTAGCCGCCGCATTTGCATCTTTAGCTACTCGTAATTTTTGTATTAAATTAGGCAAATTTTGCTCTGGAAAAATTTCTGCAAGTGCCTGACCAAGAGGTTCATCTTCGTTTAACATCTTTTTAATAGTACTTGGAGCAGTAGACGGTTTTAACATTTGCCGCAATTTTGTTAAAGCACCAAGCCTAAAAGCTTTGATAGCCTCGTCACCGTTTGCTAATGCATCATTCCAACCTATATTTACATCGTCCATAATCGGGGTTGCTTTAAATAAGTCTTTTCCAGTGTCAAAAGCTTCAGCTTCTTTATTCATTTTATTCCAAGTTGCTCGTGCGGCTTTTGTTTCAGGACTTATATTATCGATTAATCTTCGTAATGCACTTTCCATATCAATGAAATTTTGCATTGTATCGCCTTCGCCCAATTTTTTGAATCGATTTATTTGTGTTTGTAATTGACGCCGAACCATTTCAGCATCTGCAATAGTCAAATTATCACCGTCAAAAACAAGTTCGCCATCTTCAAGTTTAAAAGGAAATTTTTTGCCACCAGTAGTAAATGCTCTTTTTATAGCGCCAAAAGCTTGTGGTGCAGTTCTAAAAACTTGTTTCATATTTTCTAACATAGAACTCGGTACTACTGCATCACGAAATTCGCTATTATAAAATGTTTTGGCTGTTTCACGAAGTTCATTAATTCTGTTGGCTTGTTTTGTAACTAAATTTTGTCCTGTGCCACCTGATAATGTACTTTCTAAATAGTCTGAAACTTCTTTGCGCGTTACTGAAGGTCTATCTGTTAAACCTTGCCTTAATGTTTCAGCCGCTTTACCACCACCTGCTCGATAAGTTCGCATAATATCTCGTAATGTTGCATTTTCAGCCAACATATTGCCATCTTTAACATATTGATATGCCGTTTCTTCATCTATACCCCTTTCTTTTGCAATTCTTTGTATTTCTCTAGCAACAGCTTGGCTTGCTCTTTCCCCATAATTTCTTCTAGCAAAATCTATAAAAGCGTTAACGCCTTTTCCAATTACATTTCCACCAACGGTTGTAACAACACCTGTTGGTACGCCAGTTAAAGTTCCATAAACCGCACCTTCTATTCTTTCCTGTGCATTTTCTCCACCGCCTGCACCTGTTAATCCACCTTGAACGCCTGCCGTTACACCACCGCCAATTATTGTATTTGTTGCTCTGGTACCAAATATAGACCCAAGCATTTTTCCAAGCGTGGGGGCAGACCGAGCAAAATACGCACCAATAGCAGGAATTGCGGTACCACCCGACATAATTGTTGCAATAAGCGCAGGTAATACAGCACCACCAATTTCTGTTGCTCCTGCCGCAATAGGACGTGCTTTAGAAAATTGTTTTAAATTACCACGAATTTCTGCTAAAATTTCGTCATATTCCCGTGGACCTGCTGAACGTAAAAATGCTTCTATTTCATCAGCAGTTTTAAAGGTTAAACCTTGCAGCAAAGTTCTGCTAAACTGTGTAGGAGTTTCTTTTTTTAATGCGGCTTCTTTTTGTTTTCTTGCATTATATGCCTCTACTGCCGCTTCTTGTTCCTTTGTCATAGTCATGGTTTACCTACCTATAAAAATGGCGCTCGTTCTTCTTCATTCATGTCATTCCAATCTTCTATTGAAATATTAGCGTCTTTCGCCGATTGTGGTCTTGGGTCTTCACCACCATTGCCATTATTGTTTTGTGTCGGATTAGGCAGTGGCGTAATGTTATCTAAAGATTGCGGCGGTTGTAATACATCGTTTATATCGCTTTCTGCAATACCAGTTTTTGATGCAAAAAGTTTAATTCTTTCATAATCTTCTTTTGCTCTTGTATAATATCTTTGCGCTGTTTGTTGTGCTGTTTGATAAATTGTATCTCTTACAGCTTGTGGTAATGTTCCTGTATTACCATTGATAAAGTTAGAAAATCTTGCTATAGCCGCTTGCATACCACTTCCAGAATTAGCAATTGCTTCACCTTCTTCAGAACGAACAACACTTTCTGGGTCTAAAATCTTTGCAAATGCTATTGTAAGTTGTAAATCAAGAACACCTTTTGCTTGCCCTTGGGCTAAATCGCTTGCATTTACTTCCTCAGCTGTTCCATCACCTAATGTTGCCATAGCATTTCTTATTAAGCTATAACCGTTAAAAATTTCATCATATTGTTTGTATGCTGTTCTTAAATCATCATTTAATTTGTCAATCATACCAAATTGTTTTTCGGTTAATGTTCCTTCTTTACCAATTTTACCACTTTCTTTTAACCAAGCTTGGTATGCTTGTTGGCCAGTTAATGTTTTGCTTAGAACGGCTTCTGCAAATTTTTTACCATTAGGTTGTGACATTAAAAACTGCGCTGTTCTATTATCTTGTTCTTGTGTTAACCCTCTATCTAAATCTTGTTTTGCAAGTTCGTTCATTCTTGCACCAAAACTTGTTCGGCTCATACTTGATAATGCTTGGCGTGTTCTAGGGTCACGAAGAAAACCCATTAAACCACCACCACGTCGCTGTTGTTGCATTTGTAATGCGTTTAGTGGTTGGTTCATGTTTTTGCCTCCTTTTGGACCTTTATAGCCTGCCCAAGCTTTTGTTCCTTGCGTTTCATAAATCCACTTTCCAATTTTATCTTGCAGACTTGGCGTTAGTTTTTCATCACCTTTTAAATTTAAATTCTTTTTTGCATCTCTTAGAGTCGCACCTACTATTTGATATGCGCCCATTGGGGTCGCTATTTGACCGTTATTTAAACTTGCAACATACCTAGCGTAATCTCCTTTTGGGTCAGCAAATAAAAGTGCTTCATCAACAGTCATATCCGTTAGGCGTATATTGTTAAAAATTCCTTCTGGTTTGTTTTGGTAATTAAATAAAGCGTTATAATCACCTTTGCTTTCTCCATCGAATATGCCTTGTTGTACTTCTGGCCATGTAACCATTTGTTAAAAACTCACTCCCGAAAATGGGTCAAATCCAAATGGCAAACTGCCTGCCGCAGTTAGAAAATCAAATAAACCCAATCTTTCTGGAACTTGTTGGCTAAACTGTGGCAAACCGCCAAAAATACTACTGTAGTAACTTAAATTTTCGCGTGGGTATCCTAAATTAGCTAATGTTTGATTTCTTGCCGCATCAAGCAACATTTGCTGTTGACGTTGCGCTAACTCTGCCGCCTGTTGCTGTTGCTGTAAGCCAACCTGTCCTTGTCCAAACATTTGATTACTTAGACCAGTAAGCCCTGACGCTCCTGACTGCCTTGTATTCATATCTCTTTGCGCTAAATTTTGCGCCGCATTAAAACCCGCTAATCGTTGTTGCGCCGCCATATTTTGGCTGTTTCTATCATATTCTGCGTTTGTTAAACTATCAACTAATGCTGACCTAGCTCCACCATAAGCGTTTTGCCTCATAGCGTTTGCAGAGTTTTGGTTAATAGCCATTTTTCTTTGGCGTTCAATATCCTGTTGTGTTTGGTTTATAACATCATCAATATAAGGGTTCATAAACTGTTGGTAAGCGTTAGGGTCCAACCCTTGTGTCGCCATTTGGTTATAAGTATTAGCCGCCGTTTGTTGCGCGTTTTGCGACTGTTGAAATATATTATCGCCTATCATTTGCCGCCTCCAAATATTCTACCAATTAGCGAAGTTTTCTTTATATCGTTTGCTACTTTACTTGCCATCGTGCCAACATCACTTCCTATTTGGCTCATGTGGTCTCCAAAACTCATGTCAAAAGGGTTTCTATCTGTACGTCTTGTAAACCCTGCGGCATTTGCCAAAGAGGGGTCTACTTGACCACCTTCATAACCAATAGCAACGACACCACCCCTATCATCTACCCCAAAACCAAAATCTGGGTTTGGTGTTACGCCGTCAGCAAAATTTCTTTTTTGTCGTGCCATATGTTCGGCCATACCCATTCTATTATTTGGGTCTAAAAAGTCTGATACGCTATCGCCGCCATGATAAGGGTCACGCCCACCGCCTCCGCCTGTCATATCTGAAAAAGTAGGGGTAAGTGAAGCTGTCATAGCGGGGTTAGTTCGATTCATTATTTCATTGTAAAGTGATGGGTTTTTTTCAGCAAAGTCAGCTTCTATTTGCGTTTGATAAGGTTCACTGGAATAGGCAGATATGCCGCCTATGTCAACTGTATCTAGTTGGGGGGGTGCTACAGTATCTAACCCTAAAGCAGACAACAAACTGTTAGTTCCGCTATACCTTTGCTCTGGTACTTCTGCAATATATCTTGGAACGTTTATTGGGTCTTGGCCATATATTCTCATAAGTTCGTCAAGAATAAAATCCCTAGCCGCTTTTGTGCGCGGGTCACTTTCTACGCTAGACGGCTTGCCCATTAAAAAGTCCATAATACCCATCACTCTACTCCGATTTTTCTATTCTATACCACATTTTTAATTTAATTACACCCCTAGTAAGAACTCAGCGCAACACGCTTCCAAATAGCTGTACTGCCATCGTGTGAAGCCGTACATATATAAATATAACTACCGTCCCAAGCTATCATGCCTGCTACATCGCCTGCCGCTCCAACGCTAGAACTAGGCGTTGCTTGCTTCATTGCAACTTGCCTAAATGCACCATCTGAAGAAACAACAGGATAATTTTTTTCATCATCCCATAAAAAAATACCATTATCGGCAGGCACATCGCCCGAAGATTTAAAAAAAAGTTTACCTAAATTTCTGCTAAGAAATAAATTTAATTCTCTACCCCATTGGCGTATATCTGTTCCTATTACTGGCGGTGTAACTGGCATTAGCGTCTGCCTCCCGCTTTAGTTTCTAGCTTCATTGTTCCTACTCGCCACGCTGTCGGTTGGTCTCCTTCAACTCGCATTTTCATTTGTCTGCCAGTAAAACGTACAGAAGTCGGGTTACTTGGGTTAAAAGTTCCATGCGTTGTTTCGGTATCGTTAGGATAGAACTTAGTTTTAAATTTTAAATTAACGTCACCTTGTGTTTTTTCGTCAGGTATAACATCAGTTACTTTTGCAATAGCATCGCCGTTGCCTATAGAAATTGGTCCAGTTTCGCAAAAAATAGCACCATTATCATAATTTAGCCCTTGTTCGTGGTTAAAAACTGTAACAGGCTCTATAATGTTTATTGTTCCTCCCATTCCACTATGAGCGGTACAATAATAATAAAGCGTTGTAGGTGTACTATCTGTAACTGTTATTTCTGTGTATGCCCCTGCATTACCCGCCGAACCTGTTGTAACTACATTTGTACTATACGCTGACCCGCCGCCATGTGTTCCATTGGAAGTTGTAGAAAACTGCAATAAATGGCCAATATTAGATGCGTCTGATTGGTCTAGTCGATAAGTATTTCCCTTTACAAATGTAAGTGTTGGAGCGGCTCCAGAATGTTCCGATATAAAATATTTATTCCCACCGCCACTTGCCGCTACCGTTACATTATAAGTAAAACTTTCAGCATTTTCGCCGCTCATAATAGGCGTTCTAAAAACACCCCTAGAAACTCCACCAGTTCTTGACAAATTACCTATTAACCAATGGTTTTCAGCTAAATCTACCGCAACATAACGATTTATTTCTAAACTATTTGCCGATGGGTAAAACCACCACACTTCACTAAATTCTGTGTTGCTCCAAGCCCAAATTTTTGATTGTTGGTTTACGTTTATATCATCAAAAACGTAATCATGCACTTCACAAGGTATTTCTCTGACAGAGTTCCCATCAAAGCCAAAAAAACCTTTTTGTCCCATCCAGAAAGCACCTTGGTCAGTATCTACTGCCGACATACGTGAAACAGC
>CEVZ01026525.1_pt1 | contig 10412 bp, 11 predicted proteins | sample 361371 | NCBI WGS metagenome assembly CEVZ01 (sample SAMEA2620217, study PRJEB7988) | marine metagenome | isolation source: saline water (ENVO:00002010), including
ATGAAAATTAAAGGAAACATAATTATTGGAATAATTGTTTTTAGTGCCATTGCATGGGTAACTGGGTTAGGCAAATTTAATGGGGTTGTTTCATCGCCGCCACCAATGACACACTTAATGACTTTTGACTTAGGAGCTGCTTTAAGTGCATCTATGGTGACTGTAATTTTCACTTTATTCTTCATCGACTTTTTTGATACAGCGGGAACACTAACTAGTGTTGCTAATGTATCAGGTAAAATAGGCCCTGATGGAAAAATAAAAGACATAAATAAAGCAATGTTGTCAGACAGTGCTTCTACAGTTGTTGGATCTGTATTAGGAACTTCTACTGTTACAACTTATGTTGAAAGTGCAGCAGGAGTAAAAGCAGGTGGAAGAACTGGAATGACATCGCTGGTGATTGGAATATTATTCTTAGCATGTCTATTCTTTAGTCCACTGGCTACATCACTGCCAAAAGAAATTGATGGAGCAGCTTTGATATACATTGCAACTTTGTTTGTTAGAAATATCACAGACATTGAGTGGGATGATATTGCAGAATCTGGTCCAGCGGTGCTTGCTATGATTGCTATGCCATTTACATATTCTATTTCTAATGGAATAGCTTTAGCGTTTGTTGCTTATGCGGCTGTCAAGTTATGTACTGGTAAATTTGATAGTACTAGTCCAGCAATTTGGGTAATTGCTGCACTTAGTATTGTAAGTTTCTTAGTGGCTTAAAAAGTAAGATTAAAATTAGGGCGACTTTAAAGTCGCCCTTTTTTTATTTATTATGTTTTTTTTTAATTTCTTCTATTCTTATTTCTTCGTAAATTTCAAAAGGTTGCACAATCCAAGGGTCAGCATCTAATCTAATAGCACAAAAATCAGGTTCAAATTTAGATTTCTTTTTTTTCCATAAAGTCGCTGTTTTAATATCTTCGATTTTTCCTTTTATAGGCTCATATTTTTTCAACCAATCAATACTTTTGTTAAAAGTAATTCCAGTGTCAGATAAATCATCACATAGCAAAATTCTTCCACCCATATTCGGTGCTATAGAGCTCATTTCCCTTGAAAATACTATATCTCCCTGTTCATCCTCTACACCCTTTCCACTATATGACTCCACGGCAAGATAAGCACATTTCAGTTTAAAAATTCTGCTTAATACGTCAATCATAGGCGCAGCGCCTCTCATAATTCCTATTAATATTGTTGGTTTGTAATTACTTTCTTCTATTTGAATTGCTAATTTTTCAACAGTATTATTATAATCGTCCCAGTTAACAATTAATTTATCTGACATTTAATTTTAATTTTTGAATATAAATATTACTATAGCCAGTAATATCAAAGCGATAATTGAAGTAAATAAAATACTTGGCTTATTAATATTTCGACCCCTTAAATTAAAGTAGTGTCTTCCTAACGCTGAAATAATCGCAATTAAGCATAAAATTAACCAATTATATTTGTGATAAACCAAAAAACTATAATGACCAGAAAGCATTATAAATAAAACCAAAAATGTAGAATAATTGTTATGTATCGATCTTTGTTTTGCGGCTAAAGATAAGCTCATATCAATTTCTTCGTTATTTTTGCTACTATTAATTATATTCATTTGATTTGGAATTATTACTGTAAAAACATTGGCAAACATATTCGTTCCAATAATTAAACCTACGCTTAAAAATGCAAATTTAGCTCCAAAAATTTTTGTCAATCCAAAAGATAAGGCTGCTAGTAAAAAAAATATTGTAGCTATAAATAAAAAATTATTTCTTATTAGTCTCGATTTGCACAAAAAATCATATATAATCCAGGATATAATCATTGATAGAACTGAGTATGATATTGCAGCTAATGGGGATATAACTAAAACTCTTTTGTCAACCATTAACACTCCAGAATTATAATAATAAATTACTATTAATAAAAGTATTCCTGTAATGAATGTTAAATAACTTTGCCATTTAAAAATAACTAGATGATTTAAATAACTGATATTTGGTGAAGTTTTTAATCTTGAAAGTTTATAATAGAAACCTGAGTGCATTAGATATCCTTCTCCATCAATATCCTTTGAACTAATATCTTTATTTAATTTATTGTCTAAATAATTAAATAAAAAACTATTTCCAACCCACAAAATTGCAAACAGGACATGTCCCCATCTTAATATTGCCTCTGACCACTTGAGTGTATATGTTAAAGCTTCCATCTAATATTTAATTTTATCTTCTTTATTTTGCCAAATTTTGAATGCTTCTAATGCCTCTTCTCTGTTCATTTGACTCATTTTAATTTTTCTATCATTTATTTCTTTTTTAATTTCTGAATAAATTAAAGAGTCATCAAAATCTATATTCTTTGCGTCCATTCTAGTATTTCCATAATAAATATTATCAATATGTGACCAATATATTGCCGATAGACACATGGGACATGGTTCACAACTGGTGTAAAGATCACATCCTTTAAGAAAAAAGTTATTCAATGTTTTACATGCATTTCGAATTGCAACTATCTCTGCATGTGCAGTTGGGTCATTATTTGATGTAACTTGATTATGACCTTCAGCAATTATTTTATTATCCTTAACAATTACACAGCCAAATGGACCTCCTTTAGATTTTGCACTTTGTATTGATAATTCTATGGCTCGTAACATAAATTTTGAATTCTTATTCATATCTTAAATTGTATTTTTTAATTTTTTTATACTCAATAAAATCTTTTCAGATGTTGCTGGTGCATCAATTTTAGGTATCTTTTTATAATTTGATATTGATGCAATTGCGTCTTTAATTGCAAAAAAAACACTCATTGCAAGCATAAGAGGTGGCTCTCCAGTAGTTTTAGCCTTATTGACAACTTTTTCAACATTTAAACCTTGTTTAAAAATTTCAACATTAAACTTCTTTGGTATATCAGTTATCGCAGGTATCTTATAAGTAGACGGTGAAAAGGTTTTTATCCTTCCTGCTTTATCCCAAACAACTTCCTCCATTGTTAGCCATCCTTGACCCTGCACAAATCCACCCTCTATTTGTCCATATTCAAGAGCAGGATTAATTGCATTTCCAGTATCATGCAAAATATCAACTCTGTCTAAAACACTTTCTCCAGTGAATGTATCAATAGTTACCTCAGATACTGCCGCACCATAACAAAAATAATAAAACGGTCTTCCTTTAAAGGTTTTTTTGTTAAAATTAATCTTTGGCGTTGAATAGAAACCTGAAGAAGAAAGAGATATTCTATTCAAATAAGCCTCTTTAATTATTTGTTCAAAATTAAAAATTCTATTTCCAATTAAGATCTTTCCGTTTCTATAGGAGGGTTCAATTTTGGAAAAGATTTTATATTTTTTTTTAATAAAATTGTTTAAATTAAATTTGATTTTAGATACTGCATTAAGTGTTGCTGCTCCGTTTAAATCAGTTGTAGAAGAAGCCGCACTAGCTGAAGTATTAGGAACTTTTGAAGTATTGGTAGATGAAATTTGTACTTTCTCATAAGATAAACCTAAAGAGTTAGCAACTAATTGTGCAATCTTGGTATGTGTACCTTGACCCATTTCTATGCCACCATGATTCATGTGTACACTGCCATCAGTATAAATATGGACTAACGCTCCTGCTTGATTAAGATGTATTGTAGTAAATGATATCCCAAATTTAACTGGTGTAATGGCAATACCTTTTTTTTTAAATTTATTATTTTGATTAAATCTTTTTATTTCAATATATCTTTTTTTATAATTTGATTTATTTTTTAGATCATCAAATATCTCATTGATAACATTATCATTAATTTTCATTCCATAATGAGTAATATTTTTATTTTTTTTTCCGTAAAAATTAATTTTTCTGACTTCTGATGGGTCTTTTTTTAAATGACGAGATATATTGTCAATTATATTTTCAATAGCCATCATCCCTTGATTACCTCCAAAACCCCTGAAAGCTGTTGAAGAAGCAGTATTAGTTTTACATAAATAATTCTTTATCTCTAAGTCTGATAAGTAATATGCGTTATCAACATGTAAAAGAGCCCTCTCATTTATTGCTAGTGAAAGATCTGGAGACATTCCACATCTAGATGCAAGTTTCAATTTCAAACCGTTAATTCTTCCGTCATCATCAAAACCTACCTCATAATTAGAGTAGAAATCATGTCTCTTTCCAGTAATAATCATATCATCATCTCTATCTAACCTAAGCTTAATTGGTTTTTTTGTTTTATGAGATAAAAGTGCACAAATAGCCGAGGTCATAAAATTGGTCTCCTTACCACCGAAACCACCACCAATTCTTCTGACCAAAACACTAATTGAATTACTTTTTTGATTTAACATTTTTGCAATAATTTGTTGGGTTTCAGACGGATGCTGAGTTGAACTATAAACTGTATAATTATTATCTTCTTTTGGGATCACTAAAGCGACTTGCCCCTCTAAATAAAAATGTTCCTGACTTCCAGTTGTAAAATTTCCTTTAATTTTATTTTTGGATTTTTCTATTTCTTTATTTGGATTACCTCTTTTAATAATTCTTGGTTTAAATAATAAGTTATTTTGTTTTAAAGCCTCATCAATTGTAACTATTGGTTTTAAATTTTGATAAACAACTTTTGCTTTTAATACAGCTCTTCTAGCTAGTTCCATTGAAGTCGCGGCAACGGCAAATATTGGTTGTCCATAATATTCAACTTTTTTTTCTGGAAAAATGGGATCACCATCAAATACAGGACCAACATCATTACGACCTGGTATATCTGAATAAGTTACAACAGATACAACTCCTTCACTGGTTTTCACGGAACTTAAATCAATTTTTTTTATTTTAGCATGAGCATTTTTACTCCACCCTATGGCTCCATAAAGTGTATTTAATGGTTCACTAATATCATCGGTGTATTGAGCTAATCCAGAAACGTGTTTTGCTCCACTATCATGCGCTATGCTTTTATTAAATAATAAATTATTATCTTTCATTAATTTACCCTAATATTTTTTTTAGCACTTATTTCATAAAAAAATTTCATTAAAAGATTTTTCGCTATTTCAAATCTATAATCCTTGCTTGCTCTCATGTCATCAATTGGTGAAAAATCATTTTTAATCATATTTTGTGCTTTTAAAAAAATTTCTTCAGAAAAAATTGAATTGTTAAGTTTCTTTTCAATAGATATTGCACGCTTAGGTGTCTCAGACATTCCCCCATAAGCTACTCTTGCTTTAACTATTTTGTTATCTTTTATTGATAAATTGAATGAAGCACATACAGTTGAGATATCGTCATCAAATCTTTTTGATATTTTGTAAGCTTTAAAATAATTTTTTTTGTATATAGGTATCGTTATTGAATAAACAAAATCACCTTTTTTAAGCTTTGTTTTTCTATACGAAATGAAGAATTCATTTAAAGGTATACTTTTTAAAAAATTTTTTGTTTGTATTTTTACTATTGCATCTAAGCTTAACAATAAAGGTAAAGTATCACCGATTGGAGATGCTGTAGCAATATTTCCAGATATTGTTCCAACATTTCTTATTTGAACTGAACCATATCTTTTTAATATATTATAAAAATCTAAATAGTAAGATTTAATGACATTTTGAAAGTCATATAAGGAAACTCCTGCTCCTACTTCTATAAAGTTTTTGTTTTTTTTTATAAATTTTAATTCTTTAACTGAATTAAGTGAAATCATATTCTTAATTTCACCTCTTAGCTTTGTAACTTCTAGGGACAAGTCGGTTCCTCCACTTAAAAAATAAGAATTTGGATTTTTTTTAATAATTTTTTTTAAACTAATTAAAGATTTTGGAGAAAAATATTTTTTATTTTTATAAGAGATTTCTATTTCTTGATTATTAATTTTTTTTAATAATTTAATGATATTTTTTTGATCTTTTTTAAAATGATCATTATCTTTCTTATTATTTAAACTCTTAGCAGCATCAACTATTGGTCTATATCCAGTGCATCTACATAAATTACCAGAGAGTGTTTCTTCAATAATTTCTTTATCAAATTTTTTAAAATTTTTATACATTGCGAATAATGACATGATAAATCCAGGTGTACAAAAACCACATTGTGAACCATGAAATTTTACCATTGCTTTTTGAATGGGATGCAAATCATTATTTTTGGAAATTAAATTTTCAACCAAAATTAGATGTTTACCATTTATTGTAGGAAGAAAACTTATACAGGAATTTATTGATCTATAAATTATTTTAGAGTTTTTTAATTCTCCAAGAACTATAGTACAAGCACCACATCCACCTTCGGCACATCCCTCTTTAGTTCCATTTTTTTTTAAATCATTTCTTATATATTCTAAAATTGTTTTATTTGGATCTGGATTTTTTATATTACAAATTTGATTGTTATAAACAAATTGAATAGTGCTGGAAACCATTAGCTTCCTCTATAAGTTGAATAACTCCAAGGTGAAACCAATAAAGGTACATGATAGCTTTCTTTATTGTTTGAAATACCAAACCTAATAATTACATCATCTAAAAATGGTAAATCCTTACTACCAGTAATTTTTTTAAAGTAATCACCGATATAAAAAATTAACTCATATTTACCTGGCTTGAATTTTTCTTTTTCAACTAATGGCTGATCTGATCTTCCATCATTATTTAAAATTACCGTATTAATTTTTTCTTTGTTATTACCGTTTAAAAAAAATAAATCTATTTTTATTCCTTTGCCTGGTTTACCAGAGTAAAGATCTAAAACATGAGTTGTTAATTTGGTCATATAATACTTATATACTATACAAAAATTTAATAATAAATATATTAAAACATCAAGTTAAAGACATAATGAAATTTACAAAAAATCTAAACTCCTTATCTGAAAATGAATTTATATCAATTTTTGGAAGTGTATTTGAAAAATCTGAATGGATAGCTAGCGACACCTTTAAAAAAAAACCATTCAAAAATTCAAAAGATCTAATAGATAAGATGATTAATACATACAGTAACACTTCTAATGAAAAAATTCTTAAAATTTTTAATTTACATCCAAAATTAGCAATTGAAAAAAAGCTTACTAGTTTTTCTTCAAAAGAACAATCTGATGCCAAATTAAATACTTGCACTAAAGATGAATTGATAGAATTCGAAAAACTAAATTTTGATTATGAAAAAAAATTTAATTTTCCATTTATAATAGCTGTAAAAGGAAAAAATAAAGAAGATATTCTAAATAATTTTAGAGAAAGAATTAATAATGATTATCAAAAAGAATTTACTGAAGCAAAAACACAAGTAAAAAAAATAGCTTTATTTCGATTAAATGAAATTTTAGAAAACTAACTATTCATTAGAACTAATAGAAACATAATAAGACACTGCATCTATCTCTTCCTCAGTAAGAATTCCTAAAGCTGAAGGCATGACACCTATACCATTAACGACTGCATTCTTTATTCTTCCCATGTCAGGTCTTATTTCATTTAAATTTGGCCCAATATTTGTAACTGAACCTGCGTCTTTTAAAGAATGACAAGTTGCACAATTTCCAGCATTTAAAAAGATTTCTTTCCCTTTGACGAAAATTTCATCACTTTTTAAAGGTGAAAAAAATGAAAATACAAGGATAATCGAAATAATAATTCTTATTTTCATTTAAATTAAATATAAATATTTTTCGAGTTATATTAAATAAAAAAATAAAACAAAAGTGCTATATGAAAATATTTGATTGCTTCATGTATTTTGATGAAGATGTTGTCCTGGATGTTAGACTAAATTTTCTTAACAGCTATGTAGATAAATTTGTAATAGTTGAATCAATTTTTAACCATAAAGGTGAGAAGAGAAAACCACAGTTCGATATAAGTAAATATTCTAAATTTAAAGACAAAATTATTTATATTCTTAAGGATGATATTCCTGAAGGTATTGAAAAAATAGAAAAATCAGATGATCATAAAGAAGTTTACAGAAAATCAATTTTGAATGCTGGCAAACGAGAAAAATTACAAAGAAATAATATTCTAGACGGTTTAAAAGACATAAGTCAAAATGACTGGGTGATTATTTCAGATTTAGATGAAATTCCAAATTTAGAAAAAGTAAATTTAAAAAATATTAATGATAGAATAGTTTTATTTCAGCAGGACATGATGTACTACAAATTTAATTTAAAGCTTGATAACTTTAGATGGATTGGCAGCAAAGCTTGTAAATTTAAATTTTTAAAATCTCCACAATGGTTAAGAGATATAAAAAATAGAAAATTTAAATGGTGGAGAATTGATGCTTTGTTTTCAAAAAGAAAATATCAAAACCTAAAGATTATCAACAATGGTGGATGGCATTTCTCATATCTAAAAACCCCAGAAGCAATAGAAAAAAAATTAAAATCTTATCTTCATCACATTGATTACGATATTGATCCTATTGGAGTTAACAGAATTAAAAAAATTGTTGAGGATAAAAAAGCTATTTATGATCTTAAAGCAGATCAAAGACAAAGTAAATTTAATGCTCAAAATGAATTAATTAAAATTGATAATAATCTATTGCCTTCTTATATTTTAGAAAACATGGATAAGTTTGAAGATTGGATAGAAAAATGAGTAAAGGATATATTGTTTGTGTTTATGAAAGTATTAGTGATGACGAAGTTCTAAAAGATTATGCAATAAAAGCGCGTGAAGCAGTAAAAAAATATAATGGTGAATTTTTAATCAGAGGTGGAAAAAATATAAAAACTGAGGGGAAAAAATTTTTGAGAACTGCCGTAATAGAATTCTCCTCTTTTGAAATTGCAAAAAATTTTTTTTATTCTAAAGAATATCAGGCTGCTCACAATATATTAAAAGATACTGTTGTCAGACATCATCAGATAGTTGAGGGTGTTTAATACTGTATTGGTTCAGGATCTATACTACGCCATAAGTACCATGTAGCCACAGAACAATAAGGAGAAAATCTTTTTTTTAAAATTTTTATAAATTTTTCAGATGGTAGATATTTTTTTTTATAATTTTTAGAAATTGCTCTTAAAAGTCCAATATCTTGGATCGGCCAGATATTAGGTCTATTATAAGTAAATAATAAGATCATTTCAGCTGACCATCTCCCTATTTGTTTCAAATTGGATAAATAAATAATTGCATCTTCATCATTCATTTTATTAATTAATCTAAAATTAAATGAATTGTTTAATATTTTTTTCGATAAATCTTTAATCCCAGAGATTTTTTGTCTGCTAAGGCCACAACTTCTTAATTGAGAGATTGTTAACTTTGATACTGTCTTCGCACTTATTTTATTTTTGCATTTTTTTTTAAATTTTAAAAATACAGAGTTTGCAGCAGCAACACTTATTTGTTGTCCAATAATGCTTTTGCATAAAGAAAAAAATACATCTTTTCTTGTAGTTAAAATTACTTCATCTGGACCTGCATAATTTTTAATTAATTTAGACATAATTTTATCTTTTTTTGATAAGTATTTTTTTGCTCCGTTCCAATACCTTGGTTTCTTAGTCATTGACAGTTTTTGAACTCAAGATTTTTTTTTTATAAATTTCTCTTCTAAAGATTATCAATGTCGACGCTATTACTAATAAAGCACCTATAAGAGTTTTGATAGTTGGTATTTCCTCCCAAATAAAATAGCCAAAAATTATTGCAAACACTAAGGCTAAATATTTCAAAGGAGTAACAAGTGAAACCTCCGAATATTTATAAGATTGACTTAACCATAAATTTGCAACTCCACCAAAGATACCAATTAAAGATAATAGTATGAAATCATTAAAATCAGGCATTACCCAACCTTGTGGAATTGTCATAAGACTTAAAAGAGTAATTGATAAAGAAAAGTAAAATGAAATTAACCACACTGGTTCAGTAGTTGATAGTTGCCTTATAGTTATAGCAACGTAAGAAAGACCTAAACAAAAAATTATAGGAAAAATATAGTAAATATTTAACTCACTTATGCCTGGTTCAGTAATAATTAAAATACCAATAAAACCAATTAACACAGCTAACCATCTATAAATTCCAACTTTTTCACTTAATAAAAAAATTGAAAAAATAGTTGTGAATATTGGAGCTGCAAAAGATATACTTACAACTGTTGCTAAAGGAAGTTGTCTTAAGGCAATAAAAATTGCAACTAATGCAATTAATCCTGAAGTACATCTTAAAGCGTGTAAACCGGGTCTTTTAGTTTGGTAAAAATCATGAAGTCGATTTTTAGGTATTATGAAAAAATAAAAAATAATTCCAAAAAACCCTCTAAAAAATAATACTTGTCCTATTGGATAATCTACTGACCATTTAACAAGAACATCCATGAGTGAAAAAGCACATATAGATATGAACATGTACAAAAAACCTAATTGATTTTTACTTAGCATAAGAATAAT
>CEVZ01231439.1_pt1 | contig 10407 bp, 4 predicted proteins | sample 361371 | NCBI WGS metagenome assembly CEVZ01 (sample SAMEA2620217, study PRJEB7988) | marine metagenome | isolation source: saline water (ENVO:00002010), including
CCCGAATCGCGCCGCCGCCGGCTCGACGTCGTCGCGACACTTGACGCTCGACGCGGCGTTCGCGCGCGCGCCGGGAGAGGATACGACCGCGCCGCGGACGCGGAGGATGATTTATTGTTTTGGAACGAGGAAGATTTGGAGGAGGACGACCCGATCGCGATCGAGGACGACGAAGAGGATTGGGACGACGAGGACGACGACGAGGACGACGACTGGTTTTTTATTCCGGAGGGCGCCAACGTGCGCGTGGTGGACGAGGATCTGTATAACGTCGACGACGACGATGATGACGGAGGATACGTCATGGATTTTGTGCGCGTGCCGACGAAGAATGATCGAGCGAGTAGGAAATCGAACGCGGTGAACACGGCGACGAGGTCGCCGCGAAAGGACCCGCGCGCGCCGAAAAAGAAGGATGCGAACGCCAAGCGCGAGCGCGTCGTCGGCGAGAGCGGTGAGATCGACGCGACGTACAAAGGTATGAAGGAGGAGGACATCGAGCGCATGGTAGACATGGGCGTGCCGAGAGATTTATTATTCACCATAGAGGAGGAGAAGAAGGAGGTGGCGGCGTTCACCAAGAGAAAAGAGATGGAGGCGGCGAGAAAGACGCACAAGCGGATGTCCATCGTCGCCGGAAAACACGCGAGGCGTCGGTTGTTGTCACCGAGCGGTCTCGACACGCGTCCGATGATGGCCATGGTGCGCGGCGCGACGTTCGACATGATGCTCAATTTCCTCGGCTCACGCAGCAACGTGCAGTTTCCCCCCAACTCGCGATGGTTGGATTTATTCTGCGGCACGGGCGCCATCGGCATCGAATCCATGTCCCGCGGCGTCGTCGAGGCGCACTTCGTGGAGATGGATCCTTGGGTCGTGAACAACGTGACGAAGAAGAATCTCAACGCGCTCGGCCTCGACAAGGAGACGACGACGCACACCGCCAGCGTGCAAGCCTTCATGGCCCAACACCACAAAAACGCCCGCGGCGTCGGCGGCGCCTTCGATTTCATCTCCTTCTGTCCCCCGTACGAGAAGGTATCGTACCCAGAGCTCCTCTTAAAACTCGACGAATCCGCCCTCGTCAAGGATTCGACAATCGTGCTCGTCGAGTACGCCAAAGGTCAGGCGAGCGAAATCCTCCCCTGCATAGGCAAGAGACTCCGTCGCGTTCGAGACCGTCGATACGGTCGAACTTTCATCGCCCTCTACGCGTGCGACGGACGCGACGTGGACACCGACGACCTCGAGGTGGCGTCCAAATTCGCCAAACCCGTCAAGCTCGGCCGCGACGGCGCGCGCAAAAAGTAACGACGACGCAAGACCCACCACCGACTCGACGCCCACTCACTCGCGCACGCGCACCACTCTCGTCTCTCGTCCACACTTGGCCACTCGCGCGCGCACGTCGTCGGGATCTAATCCATCGCCCACGATCACCACCGTTTTCGAATCCACGTCCACGTCCACGCGCGTCACGCCGTCGATGCGCGCGCAGATGCGTCGAACAGCGCTCGCGCATCCCTCGCACATCACGTCCACGTCGAGCGAGATCTCTCGCGCGCGCATGTCTCGAATCGTTCGTCGATGAGTGCCGACTCGAACGTAACGACCGATGCATCGACCGCACTCTCCTCCGCGCGAGCGCGACGACTCGACGAGCTCGACGCGTCGACGTCGCGCGCGACGTCGCGAGGACTCCGCGCGCGCGACGCGTCGACGCGACGCGACGCGCGCGGCGTCGCGTCGGAGGTTTGATTTCAAAATCGCATCCGTCGTCGTCCGAGGAACGACGACGACGACTCGAACGCGACGCGCGCGATGCGGCGCGCGTGCGCGTACGCGCTCGAGCGTTCGTTCGGACGCGTGGTGAAACGTCGAGACGGGGAGACCGAGACGAGGGTGCGTTTCGAGGAGGATGACGACGTCGGCGCGGCGACGCTTCGAGACGTCGAATTCGACGCCGAGGCGGTGTCCGCGTACGCGGGACGCGCGCTCGGGAGGTGCGGCGCGAGGTTGGTGTCGATGCGGTGCGGGAAAATCACGGGTCGGATTCCGTGGGAAGCGATCGGGAGGGATTCGTGTTGGTTGGAGGTGGAGGACGTGGCGGTCGTCGCGCGGTTCGACGGCGACGGCGGCGACGACGAGGAGGAGGAGGAGGAGGAGGAGAGAGAGTCGGAGAGCTCGAGAGTGATGCGACGGGTCGTGCGCGCGCTGATGAGGGGACTTCGAGGACGGGCGAGAGAGGTGACGGTGGTGGTGCAAGACGCGTCGGGCGCGGGGAAATTTTTACTTCGCGCGGCGTCGGTCGAGTACACGCACGGGAAAGGCGCGAGGTTCGAGGGATTGAGCGCGCGTAGGATTTCGACCGGCGTCGGGTGTTCGACGTCTGAGATTGTGGTTCGAGACGTGAGCGGAACGATGGAGATGTCGAGCGATTTCACTCGCGTCGACGTCGAATTGGACGACGTCGTCGCGTCGGCGTCGGCGGCGACGACAGCGACGCTCGCGGAATTCATCGAACGGTATCGCGGCGAGACTTCGAGAGAATCGAGGGTCAAGACGTCGAACGCGACGCATTCGCATCCGAGGCGATCGTTTATGCGTGACTTGGTGTCGTCGGACCTCTTTTCGAGCGTGTACGAGGACGCGCGCGAACGCGTCGAGGAGAGCGCGTACGAAGACGCCGAAGAATTTTTCGACGCCGAGGAGGCGATTCGCGAGTTATCGCAATCGATGGGGGAGGAATCGACGGTGTCGGACGCGTGCGTCTCGCGAGGGGCGTTCGAGTGCGTCGTGCGGTGTCCAAACGTGACGGTGGACGTCCCGTTCGATGCATCCGTGACGCGCGCAACGGTGCGAAACGCGCGCGTCTCTGTCGGCGCTCGCGCGACGGTCGCCTTCGACGACGCGACGTGTACGTACGGATACGACGAGGCGCACACCGTCGACCTGCGCGCGGGGAGGGGTGAAGTGACCATTCGAGACGACCACGTCGCCGTGCGCGCGCGCGAACTCGTCGCGTCCGTCGACGGCGTCGAGCGCACGCGCGCGGATCGAGGCATCGACGCCGAGGCGTATTGGTCGGAGGACGCGGGACGTCCGCTCGATGGGTCTCTTCCGGACGCGTGCGTCGCCGAGATCGAGACCGTGACGTCGAAGCTTCGGGAGAGACTGGCGAACGACGCGTCTGTGTACGTCAAAGTGTCCGCACCGAGCGTCAAAGCCGTCGTGAACGCGGACGCGGTGGACGCCGTCGTCGACGTCGTCTCCTCCGCGTACGAACTTCCCGAACATCATCCGCTCGCGTTGCGAACGGTGACGCCGGATTCGGTGTTGAATCCTCTGGCGATCGCGCTCGACGTCGAATGCGTCGACGTCGAGGTGACGAGAGCGACGCGCGATGCGGAGGAGGCGTCGACGAGGGACGCCGAAGACGACGCGCCTCGCGTGTCGTTGCGCGTTCAACGCGCGTCGGCGTTCGCGGCGACGAACGTCGCGGGTGATTTAGGATCAGATTTCGTGTGGACGCGGTTCGTCGACGCGCGCGCGTTCGTCGATGACGTCGACGTCGCGTCCGCGCGCGGTTTCGACGCTCGAGATGCGTCGACGCTCGCGTTCGCGCGCGCGGCGGGCGAGCGGGCGAGAGTCGACGCGCGCGTGGTCGGCGCGGCGGTTTCGGCGACGGAGTGCGAACCGATCGTTCGTCGTCTGAATACGTTTCTCTCCGTGCCGGAGGTTGAGTGCGACGGTGGTGGTGACGATACCGACGGCGGTGTCGACGTCACGGTGCGTCTCGTCGACGCGGCGCTCGTGTACAAATCCAACGGTTCGTTCGGCGTCGCGAGCGCCGAGTTTTTGCGCGTCTCCTCCGCGGCGGCGCCCGCGTCCGACGTCGACGCCGATCTCTCCACCGATCGCGGCGTAGAGATGCACTGCGGCGATATCGTGGGTTTTCTCGCGCCTCCGGACGTCGACGACGTCGGAGGACTTTGTCGTCTTCGAGCGTTTCCTTTCGAGCGCGAGAGTTTGCGCTCGGCGCGTTTCGCACCGGCGTTTCGCGTCGCGGCGGCGTCTCTTCACACGATGGCGTCTCGCGCGCGCACCGCCATCGCGACGGCGTGCGCCGAGACGTGCGCGGTGTCCCTTCACGTCGATACCTTACGCGCCCTGCGACGCCTCGCGGCGACGGGCGTCGACGCGTTCGTCTCCGACGACGAAGAAGAAGGCGACGAAAACGAATACGTCTTCGTGAGTCCCGTGAAGAAACTGAGAGATGTTTCGCGCGCGAGTTACGGCTCGAACGTCACGCGAAGCGTGATCGAAGACGCGACGCGCGACCACGAGCTCTTCCCGCGACCGGGTCGGGACGAGCGCGACGCGCGAGGTGAACGGCGACGGTCGACGACGCGTCGCGAACGCGGCGGCGGTCCAAACGTCATCGACAACTTTTTTTATCGAGACACTCGCCGCGCGAGACGCGGTGCGAGACGCGCGCCGATGTTCGCGTCGGGAAGTGTCACGTCGGCGCGTCGCCGACGCTCGATGCGCGCGCGCGTGCGCGCTCTCGACGCGTCGATGATGCCACGAAGTCGATTCGCCGGCGACTTTGTCGAATCGCCGCCGCCGCCGCCGCCGCCCGTCGCGCGGCGGTCGACCGCGCGACGACGATACCTTCCGTTACCCGCCGACGTCGTCGTGCCTCGAAGCACGTTTCACGTCAACGCCGACGCGTTCGAGATTTCGATCCTCCCGGGATCGTTTTGGACAGAGACGCCCGCGAGCGTCCCTCGACACGCCGACTCGGTGGCGCGCGATCCCTCGGGATCCTCCGCCGGGGTCTCGCTGTCGTTTCGAACCAACGCCGTGCGCGTGGACTCGTTTCCCACGGAATCGTCCGAGGTGGCACATCGTCTCGCGGTGTCCGTGCGCGACGTCTCGTGCGTGGACACGACGCCCGGCGCGACGTGGCCCAACGTGGCGAAACGCGCGGGCGACGCGGCGGACGCGGCGGACGCGTGCGCGCTCGACGTCGCCGCGGTTCGACCGGACCCGAACGTTCCGGAGGAGTTGGAGTACACCGTGCGCGCGTCGACCATGCCTCTACACGTCAAGCTCGATCAACGCGTGTTGAAGCTCCTCACGGACGTCTTCGCGAGCGACGAATCGTCGTCGACGCGCGCGCGTCCGCCGAGCGCCGACGCGACGTATTTCCAAAAAATCGAAATCGGGCGGTTGGCGTTGCGTTTGGATTACTGCGGGCGTCAATTGGACGTCGAATCGTTGCGTTCGGGAAATCTCCTCGAAGCCTTGAACTTGATTCCGTGGGACGGCGTCTCGCTCGACGTTCAACCGCTTCGACTCGTCGGCGTCCTCGGCGTCGCCGCCGCCGCGGAATCCGTCTTTAAATCGTGGCTCGATGACGTCACCCACACGCAGGCGCACAAGTTCGTCCAGGGCGTGAAACCGATCAAATCGGCCGTCGTCATAAGTCGTCGCGCCGCTGACGTCGTGTCCAAACCGTTGGAGTACCATCGCGACAACAGACGCGGCGGCGTCGTCGCCGGTTTCGCGCTCGGCGTCGCCTCCTTCGTACGAGAGGTATCCCTCTCCTCCATGGAACTCGGCGCGTTCGCCGCGAGTAAATCCACCGCACTCCTCGCCGCCGCCGAGGCGATGATCGCCGAACACGCCGAGACGGAGACGGAAACCCAGGCGGCGGCGACGGACGACGCCGCCGATCCCGCCGACGTCTTCCAAGGCTTATCCATCGCGCGCCGCGCCGCGTTTCGAGGCGCGCGCCGCGCCGCCGCCGCCGTCGTCATCGACCCCATCCGCGACTACACCGCCGGCGACGCGTCATCATCCGACGCCATCTCACGCGCCGTGCGTCGCGTTCCCTTCGCCGCCGTCACCGGCGCCAAGGGATGCGCGCGCGCCGTCGACGCCGCCCTCTCCGGCGCCGCGAAATCGCTTCGCGCCGCCGCCGACGACTCGGAATCCACCCGCGCCGTCGACGCGACCCGCGTCCCGGAGTGATCTCTCGCCTCACCTCACGCATTCTTTTCGCAGTCTTCTTTTTCCTTTTCGCCATGTATCACCACGCACGACACGCAGAGACGACGAAGACGAAGACGAAGACGAAGACGGCGCGCGTTCCGTCCCATCCTCGGGACGGTCGAGGTTTTGACGCTCGGGACGAATTCCGCGCGCGTCACACCGCGACTCGAGCGGCGACCGCGCGTGGACGCCCGCGTGAAGATGCGCGTGAACGCGACCTTCGCGCGATGCCGCGGGGCGACCGCGCGCGTCGAGACGGCGCGCGCGCGACGACGGGACGACGCGCGCGCGACGGGCGCGGTGACGAGGACGATCGTGACGCGCGCGCGACGATGGGAGACGACCGAGAGTCTCTCCCGCGGGAGAGAGGTTCGCGTCGGTGCGTACGCGAAAGAACCGGCGACGTTCGATCCGTTGGGGATCGTGGACGCCGCGGTCGGGGAGGATGGGACGTTTGACGCCGTCTTCGAGGCGGCGACGAGACCGAAGGCGACGCGCGCAATGTCGTCGGGTCGAGGCGGTGGAGGAGGAGACGTGCAGATGGGTGATTTCTTCAAGGGGAAACTTCCGGGGAAGATCGCGACGGTGTTCGCGCTGTTGGTGTTGTCGAGAGTGGGGACGTACATTCCGATCAGCGGCGTCGATAGGACGGCGTTCGCCGAGTCGTTGGCGGGAAGCGGTGGAATGATGGGATACGTCGATACGCTCACGGGTGGAAGCATCTCTAAGCTCGGTATCTTTTCGCTCGGAATCGTGCCGTACATCAACTCGAGCATCATCTTTCAGTTGTTGGGAAGCGTGTTCCCAGAGTTGAAAAAGTTGCAAAAGGAGGAGGGCGAGGCGGGACGAAGAAAGTTTCAACAATACCAAAGGTGCGAGCGAAGAGAGAGAGAGAGAGGTGGAGTCCGTCGGTATCGGTGATGTGACCTTTTAGGTCTCGTTCGATTGAGCTCCGGCGCGTTACGACGTGTCGACGGCCTGAAAAGAATAACGGAAACTGAGCTATCGACGGATCGCGACGCTCGTCGAATGAATATTCACGCGCGAGAGAGAGAGACAGAGACAGAGACGAATGAAGACTAACATGTACGTTTTATCGTAATCGCAGATACGGTGCCCTCGGTTTTGCCGTCGTGCAAGCCGTCGGTCAGTGCTTGTACGTGCGTCCGTTCGTCGAAGATTTCACCCCGATGTGGTTGCTCGAGCAAAGCTGCGCTCTCACCGCGGGCGCGATGATTCTCATGTACATCGGTGAGCTCTTGAACGAGATCAAACTCGGTAACGGGACGTCTCTTCTCATTTTTTCCAACATCGTGAGCGCTCTGCCCTCGTCCATCGGTCAAACGGTGAGCATCGCGCAAGAAAAAGGTGACTCCACCGTGCTCCCGGTGTTTTTCGGCGCCTTTGCGCTCACCGCTCTCGGCATCGTGTACGTGCAAGAGGCTGAACGCAAGATTCCCATGAACTACAGCACTCGATTCAACGCTGGTGGATTGGCCAAGTCATCTTACTTGCCTTTCAAGGTGAACAGCGCCGGGGTGATGCCTATTATTTTCGCCTCTTCTTTGCTCGCCTTGCCGGCGACGCTCACGCGTTTCACGGATAACGGCGCCGTGCTCGGCGTCGCTCGATTCCTCAGCCCGGGCGGTGGCGCCGGGTACGTCCCCGTGAACGTGGCGATGATTTGCTTCTTCAATTACTTCTACACCTTCTTGCAGCTCGAACCGAAGGATGTGGCGGACCAGCTGAAGCGTCAAGGCGCGTCCATTCCGGGCGTTCGCCCCGGCGCCGCGACGCGCGACTACATCACGCGCGTCTTGGAACGTCTCTCCGTGTTGGGCAGCGTCTTCTTGGGCGCGCTCGCGCTCACCCCGGGTGCGGTCGAACAAGTCACGGGTTTGCAGACTTTCCGCGGTTTCGCGGGTACTTCTCTTTTAATTCTCGTCGGTGTCGCCACCGACTCTGCGCGCAAGGTTCGTTCCGAATTGGTCATGGAGAGTTACGACACCAAACTTGACGAGTTCTATTCTTCGAAGCCGAAGAAATAGTGGTTAGTTCCAATACATTAAAAGTCGAAAGATGTACTATCTCATCCGCGTCCGCGTCCGCGCCCACCGAATCTTCCTCCCGAGAAGCGACCTCCGCCTCGACCGTAATTTCCACCTCGACCGCCGTAGCGTCCTCCGGGAGAACCACGACCGCCTCCGCCGTAATTTCCACCTCGACCACCGAAGCGCCCGCCGGCCCCGCCACGTCCACCGCCACCGCCACCACCGCCCATCTGCGGGCGTTGGCTGAGCTCCGGGAGCTCCTCGCACGCGGTGATGCTGATGGCTGTCTTGCCGCTCGTCGCCGGTTCGGAGAGGGCGACGAATTTATCCGCGAGTTCAGACGGCACATCGAACACGGCTGCCTTGTTGTCCACGCTCAGCGTCAGACGACGAAGTTGTAAATCGTTCTCATCCATGCGTTGACGCAAGAAATTCCACACGTACGTCGGCGTGCGAATCATCACGTCACCAGCGGTGAACAAGAGCGTCGTCTGTCCCGAGTGCGACGTCAACAGCGAGCGTTGACGCAACTCGCCGTGTCCGGCCAGCTTGGCGATGGCCATGGCGAGCACCTCGACCGGATCGCGACCTTCCTCGCTGTCGCTGTCTTCTCCCTCGAGCAGATCGCGTGCGACATCCATGAAGAGCTTTGCGGCGCCCTTGTGCACCTTGCGAATTTGCTCACCGGCGATTTTACCAGCAGCCTTGGCCATCTCCGCCGGTTGCGGCGGTCCGATGCGAATAAACTTGAAACCACCCTTGCGCTCGATGTTCGGCACCGCCCACTCCGACCGAGGCGTGCAGAGCGTGACGCTGATACCGGTCGCGCCGGCTCTCCCCGTGCGACCCGATCGGTGAATGTACGTCTCGGCATCCTTTGGAGGTTCGCACTGAATGACGAGCTCGACGCCGTTGATGTCCAAACCTCTCGCCGCGACGTCGGTGGCGACCAAGACTTGAAACTTATTATCGCGGAATCCAGCCAAAACAACCTCGCGCTGACTCTGATTCACGTCGCCGTGAAGCGCCTTGGCCCCCTTCGGGATCTCTTTTTGTAAATTATCGCAGAGTTCGCCGCAATCGCGCTTGGTGTCGCAAAACACGATGACGCGTCCGCCTCCCGGCGCCTTGGAACGAATGACGTCGCACACGAGGTCGACGCGATCGGACCACTGACACGGCAACAGCATGTGTTGCACCGCTCCGCTCGCTTTTTGCTTTTGATCGCCCACTAAATCCACCGTGGCGTAATCCGACTTTAAAAACCGCTTGGCGATGTCCTTGACCCACGGCGGCAGCGTCGCCGAAAACAAGAGCGTTTGCACATCCCCGGAACTCTTCAGGATCAGCTCGACGTCGTCGACGAAACCCATGTTTAACATCTCGTCCGCCTCGTCCAGGACGCGAAACTTGAGATTATCCATCATCAACGTCTTGCGCTCGAGATGATCCTTCATCCGTCCCGGCGTCCCGATGACGATGTCGCACCCTCCTCTCAGTCCCATCTCTTGTTCCCGATACGGCGCCCCACCGTACACGCACAGCGACTTAAACCCGTACGAGTTCCCAACCCAATCAAAATCTTGATACACCTGCTTCGCCAGCTCCCGCGTCGGCGCCAAAACGACGCACATCGGCCTTCGTCCCTGCACGCGTCGCCCGTTCGCCGGCGTCGGCGACATCTTCGCCATCTCCTCCACGATGGGTAACACGAACGCCAACGTCTTTCCACACCCCGTGCGAGCGCGTCCGACGACATCTTTCCCAGATAACGCGATCGACAGCGTCTCCGCCTGAATCGCGAACAACGTATCGTACCCTTTCTTCCGAAGCGTCTCCTTGACGGGTTCGCTCAGCGCGAAATTATCCAAAGCCATGGGATTCGGCGTCTCCGGTCGCGCGATCTCTTCGACGTCATCTTCGGCATCTTCGACCACGGGCGTGGACTCTTTGGCGCGTTTCTTCTCGCGCTTTCGCTCCGTCGCCTCCTCCTCCGTCGCCTTGCGCTTCTTCTTCGTCGGCGTCGCCGCCACCGCGAGCTTGTCCTTGTCCTTTTTCGACTTTTTCTCCTCCTTGCGCTCCTTGGATTTGCTTCCCATGACGCGCGAAGGGGAGGGACGAACGGGACTCTCGACGGTGCGCGCGCGTCGTTCGCGTCGGCGTGTGCGTCGCGCGTCGCGGGCGGAAGAAGCGTCGCGGGCGATCTCGTGCACTTTTTCGCGCCGCCGCGGCGGTTGGGCCCATCGCGTGCGTGCGTTACATACATAGGGGTTCTTTGGATAGAATACGAGTCGTG
>CEVZ01246132.1_pt1 | contig 10406 bp, 9 predicted proteins | sample 361371 | NCBI WGS metagenome assembly CEVZ01 (sample SAMEA2620217, study PRJEB7988) | marine metagenome | isolation source: saline water (ENVO:00002010), including
GAGACCTTGACATTGCCATTGGAGAGTGTTCAGCTTTATACGGAGAGAGGGAATTTGGAGAACTACCCGATCCAGTCCAGCAAATCTTGGTTAATATGATGTTCAATATGGGACGAACAAGATTATCTAAATTTAAAAAAATGAATGCCGCTATAGCAGAAGGAGATTGGAAAACTGCTGCTGTAGAAGGTAGAGATAGTCGCTGGTATAAACAAGTTACTAATAGAGCTGAAAGATTAATGTCTAGATTGGAACAGGTTTAACCTGTATATCTCATATCTTGATATCTTTGGATTGTACTATCTGATGTTCTAACTGTACCTGGAGCTATTAATAAATTTTCAGGTGGAGTAGCTGGACCGTTGTTATTAGTAATATTATTGATAACTGGACTTGCGTCTGCTGATAGGGAAGTACTATCTCCCATAAAACCTAGTGCTGCTCCTGAGGCTCCCATAACCATATCTTTTGCGTTAACTAACATACCTTTACCATCATCTCCTGGAAGTACCCACTCTGCTGCTCTGCCCATCATTGATTTTTTCCAGGCATTTTTAAGAAGACCTTCATCTTTATTTCCTTTACCAAATCCACTTCCAACACTTGGTCCAAACTTAGACCAATCATGTTGTACAGGTAATTTATAACCCTGATCATCATATTGACTAGACGTTCCTTCAAATATCTGTGCTAATTTAGATTTTCTATGACCACCTGACACACCCCTCATTTCTTGTTCAATAGAAGCATGATATCTATCTGTAACACCTTGAGTACTGTAAGGTGTCCCGTCGACTTTCATACTCATTAAATACCCAGCATCTTTACCTACCCAACCTTCCCACGGGTTGTTGGGATCAATTTCTAATCCTCTAATATTTCCTCTATTTTTTAATCCTCGGCCCATCTTCAAATCAGCCATAGCACCCATGCCGCGTTCTCTGTCCTGATGAGAAATATTGTCCACATGTTCCATATATGCATGCTTGGCATCTCTCATACCTATTTCCCCATGACGTTCGAGAGATCTAGCTTGATCCCATTTTGCTTGAATTTCAGGGTCACTATAATAATCACGAGTATATGAATCCTGTAGATGTTCATCCCATTTTTCTTCAGAAGCATCAAAATCGCCATATTTTTCTTTATGGGCAGCTTGTGCTTCTATCCCTGCCTTTCGTTGTTCATCTGCCAGTTGATAATCTACTGAAATATTGTGTTTTTTAACAGCATCGGCATCTTTATATAATGCCGTCATCTCTGCGTCTCTCTTTTTCTTTTCTATTATAGGTGCTTGCCTAATTTCTTTTAACTTGCCTTCAACAGCAGCCATGTCTTCATCAGATAAATCTCCATGTTGTACTATTGCTTGAAGTTGATCTTCTGTTGCATCTCCAAGTTTAGAATGATCTAACTCTGATTTACCTAACCAATCATGGTCATATAAACCACTGTCTTTAGCAGATTCAAATCCAGCTTCTGTTTTCTCTTCTACCGCATCAGCTAGTGCAGCTCTATCAATACCTATTGCATCTATTTGTTCTTTGTGTTCACTTATTGCAGAGGCCATTGCTGCATTTTTAATGGCCATTTTATCTCTATCACTTAATATATCTGGATCTGCTACTGAAGCAAGTAATTCTGATTCTTTTTCTGCTGCTCTTTGTTTGATTCTACCTGCCAAGCTGCTGTCTCTTCCTTCAATTTTCTCCAGCATGACTCTATTAATATTTTCACTTTTCTTAAGTTCTTCTTCAGGAACATCAAGTACATCACCAACAGCACCACCTACTTTTTTACCTGCCCAACTACCAGCATACCAACCAGCAATACCACCTATTGCCCCACCAACAAAAGCTCCTATAGCAGTACCTACACCAGGAACAACAGATCCAATTGCTGCTCCTAAGGCTGCACCGCCTTTCATACCACCTATTGCACCGGCTGCTCCACCTAAACCTTCACCTGTTGCTTCTGCTCTTTGTTGTTGCGCTTCTTCAGCACCTATTGTACCTTCATCTTCTGCTTGATTTGCAGACATAATTCCTTTACCTGCTGTATAGAGACCTGCACCTACAGCTAAAACACCTCCGGCTTTAGCAAGTTTACCGCCATGTTTTCCTAGGAACCTGGAAACACGGCCACCTTTTTTACCTCCACTTTTCCAGCCACCAAAGAGACCACCGCCACCGCCGTCGCCACCGCCACCGAAGCCACCTTGTTCTAATACTTCTCTAATTTTAACTAATTCTTCTAACTGTTTATGTTGAATACCTTCTGCATCTGTACCACTTGTAAACTTACCACCTGCACCTGCTGTTGCTTTTCCTCTTACAGGTGCTTTTGCTTTTCCTTGTTGTGATTCTTGTGCTACTTGTTCGCCTAATGTAGGTGCTGCAGGTGATAAATTATCTCCTTTTCTAGGATCATGTTCAAATATATCTCCACCTGTAAGTCTTAGCATATCCTTACCGGTAGCTAATTCAAGTGCTGATTGTTGTGTATCCATACCAGCGCTTAAAGCGCCTCTTTCATCTGCTAATCTGTCTTTTGTTTTTTGTGAATATAGATTTGTAAGGCCACCTGTTCCTGCATCTCCCCATAGTCTATTCCAGTCTTTTCCTATACCAAAGAACTGTTTTGTACCTTGTAGTAAACCAGCATCTTGGTCTATATTAAACATGTCTTTAAGACCACTACCAGACTCTAATGCTTTTCTTTGTCCTTTAACATCTAACAGACTATCCATTTGGCCTGTTTTATCTATTGATTTAATTCTTCCTAATTGTTCTGATACTTTTTGTCTTGCTTCTCTACCTTCATCACCTCTAAGACCCTGTGCCTTTGATTGTAATTCTTCTAATTGTTTCATCTCTGCAGCTAGTGCAGGATTGTCTTCTACTATTGCTTGTATTGCCCCGGCATTCTTTTTAAGAGCTGATCCCATGACCTCTCTTTGTTTTTGTATGCCATAACCTGAAGCTCTTCTTTGATATTGTGTATTTGCTGCTGTTGAATCTAATGCAGTTTCAAATAAACCTTTTCTTCTTTCGCTTTGTTGGAATTTTTCTTCTTTTGCAAAGAACCCTGTTCTTTCATCTCTATATCTTGTCTTACCATCTTTTCCAACTTCTGCTCTTGCCATCTCTCTACCACCGAGAGTTAACTTACGCATTCCTTTTTCGTTTGTTGCCCACTGATTATCCATACCAGCAAGTCTTTGATCTATTAGTTCTCCTCGTAAACCTCTTAGAGCTGCACCTGGACCTCTTCTACCACCGACAAGTCTTTCATTTATTATTCTTCCTTGAACATCTACTTGTTCGCCTCTTCTACCTAAGAAGCCTGTCTTTGATATTTCTCCTGCAACAGGAGCCTTTTTAATTTTACTTGCATCTACAAAACCTGTTTGATCTACAACATTAGATGTTCTGCCACCTCCTGATAATCCTGAAACAGGACCCCATGGACCACCGGCATCATTGTTACCCCAATTAGCTCCTCCTCTATTTCCTCGAGCAGAGCCACCTCCACCGGAACCGCCTCCACCAGGACCTCCACCGGAACCGCCTCCTCTTCTCATTAGAGCCATCATTTCATCTTGGGTATCTAAAATGCGTTCTCTTGCATTCTTGGCACCTCTGTTATGTTTTTTCTGTTTTTCCCATCTTTGGGTTTCTTGAGCATCAAGTGCAATAACTTCTTTTTGGGTATTCCCAATCATCTTGTTTTGACTTGCTTGAAGAATATTCATAGCAAAGTTAGTTACACCATGAGCCTTTTGATCTCTCTGGCTTTGGTGTGTCTTTTGGAATTGCTTCTCTTGTGAATCCGCAAGACGATCTATCTTACTATGTAAATCGTTATCTCTATTGTCTGGCATATATTTTTAACCCCATCTAGCCTTTTCTTGAGCTTCTTTTTGTTGCTCTTCTTTTTTCTTGAGATGAATTAATAACATATTAATATAAACATCTCTTTCCCATGGCATCATATTTTCAAGTTCAGTGAGACTGTAATTATGCTCTTGCATTAACAGGAAATTAGTCCTGTAATAGTTTTCAAGAGTTTCCTGGGAAAGAGTTATGCGAAAAAATGTTCGTATCCGTTGATACTAACTTTATTTTCTCTATCGCATTTAGGACACTTGTAATCTATAACGTGTTCTAATACGGGTTGAGCAAAATAATATTTTCTAATCTCTTTCATAGTCTCCAACGGCAAGCCTTCTAAGAATTCTTCAAGTTCTTCTCTTGTAGTATCTTCTTTACTATATACTTGCTCATCATCATATATATGGTCAATGCAATCTATTATTAGATCCATATCATCAGCTTCGTCTTTTTCTTCTACTAATGCCACTGTTTCATTAGCAGGATATTTAAGACTAATTCCAATGCCTCTTTCTTCATCTACCGTGACTTTATTATTTGGTATATCTTCTAGACCATCTAATTGCATGTCAGGCAATTTAAGTTCATAATTTATTCTTGCATCACAACCTTCACTTCCACATGTTAAAGTAAAGTCTTGAGTTTCACCTATAGACTTTTCTCTTAACCTTAAGAAGATATTTTGAAGATCATACATTGGTATTTGTTTGCCATCAAGTTCTCCAAATGAACAATTTGTAACAACTTGTTGACACGCTCTTACCATATCTCCAAACTTTTCTTCGTTTGTTGCTAGCATTAATATTTTTTCCTCTTTTACACGGAAAGGTCTAAACTTAAAATTTTTATCTAAAGAGTGGACCTTCAATTCAAAAGTTGGTGTATCCAACTGTGGTAATGCCATAATTTTCTCCTATTATAATATTATATTTATTAACCCCATCCTTCTGGTTTACTACCATCGAATGGGTGTTCAATCACATCTGATGTCCAATAAGCAGAACTAGCAATTAATGTAGTTCTTGCTACTGACACAGATCCCCATGCCATTGGTACAAGGTTAAGTACCTTTGGCGTAACTTCATGCAATTTCCATGTTGCATAAGCCTTATCATCTTTGCCGAGTTGAATTATTTCTACTTCACCCCAAGTTCTTTCAGGGTATTCCATTTCTCTTGAAGTAGTGTCGACACATAAACGAGTCCATCGTTCGAAAATAGATCTTAGAGTCCAATTAACATCTGTAATAAATGTAAAGTTAATTTCGTTTCCTAAGAATCCAACATTTGTATTTCTGTAATGTGTGAATGGGCCTATGCCTACTTCTTTGTTCCCTAATACCATACCAGGTATCTGTACTTCTTCACACATTATAGTAAGCTGTTTATTTGTATCAGTGCCTTGTACTAACTCAGGAGGCAAAGACCATTTAGTCTCGAACCTTTCGGTCCAAGCCATATTCATTTGTTTTAGCTCACCAATAAAATTTGATAATTTGTTAGGACTTTCTGTTGCCATTAAATTGTGCTCCTTTTACGTTCAGGAATTTTATTACTATGTCTCCAAACTGTTCTATCCGATGCACCTGTAAAGTCTTGTACTGGTAAAAATATAGCTGCTTTCCAATGTTCTGGATCAACTTTTAAAAGTCTACCTTGTATTTGATTACTTAAATATTTTTTAATTGAATTCCTTGCTCCTGGAAACCTTGTAAAGTTTTGTACTATTCTCCAATCAGATGCTAATTTGTCTTGTTTAGTTATTTGAAAATCCTGTTTATTTTGTGGCATAAGTTGGCCTAACAATTCTGCTCTTTTTAATGGAGCTAGATAATGTAAGTTAATACCACTGAATCCGTTTGGCAAAGGTTCAGAAATCATAACAAGAGGAAAGCCATCGTAATACTTTAATGTTTCCTTATGTCTAGGATCATATCTAAACATATACATTGAACCTACTTCTAATTTATTAGTTATCTCTCCGATATCTGTTTTAAGAACTTCTGCATAGGTATTAATACCCTCAAGATACTTTCTTATAGCTGCTTGATACCATTGTGCTGATCTATCTATATCACCAGCTGCTGTTCTTATATTTTCAAATGGGTTTGCCATACTTGTATTTATATTAGATACCAAGTTCTTTTTCAGTAATAATCATAAATTCCATATTTTGTTTCTTACAAAATTGTTTAGCACTTTCCCATTTTGCTTCGTTGACACCCCATTGTGCAACTTCTTGTAAGTATTTTTTAGTTTTTCTTCTGGGCTCTGGAGGTTTTGTAAATCTTTTTGGTTTTACTTCTATTAGATATTTTTTAACAGAACCGTTTACTTGTTTAATTTCTGCATAAAAATCTATATAATATTTGTGTATTCTTCTATCTAGTGGACTACGATAAGGTATTGCTATTTCCTCTGATACCCAACCAATTACAGATTCATTAAGATCACACCAATTCATAAACTTTAATTCATAACTAGACCTGTAGATTATATCTGAGGCATTTCCCAAATATTTTAATCTATTTCGAGGAATAAATCGTCCTTTGTATATTTCTTTAGCATAAACCATATAAATAAGATAAAGATAACTTCATGGAGTATTTATGTCAACAGACACAAAGGTATCAGATCAAAGAGTAAATGCACAACGTCCAGACGATGCAGAAATCAAACGTAAAGGTTTCTTGGAGCATGCAGACGCATGGATTCCTGGTGCCTGGACAGACCATGAGAAAGAACAAAAGAGACGATCTCAACAAAATAAAGACCCGTCTTATAAATCAAATATAGATGATTATCAAGTTGAAAGAATGGGTTATAGAGATCGTAAAAATGATCCTGACTTTGATGAAAATGAAGATGATAGATGGGAATTTGTAGGTAGAGAAGAAGGTAAAGGTAACAGAAGACCTAGTGCCAAACAAATACAACATGGCGTAAACATGTTTAAATACCCTGCTGAGATAGGTGGTGACCCGTATCCACATAGTGTTATATTTTATATAAACGCAAGAGAGAATACAGTATCAGGAACAACAGCTCTTGCTAAAGGTAATTCAGGTGATGAAAAATCACAAGCGGCATTTAAAAAAGCACAAGCACAGAAAAATGCAGACTACACTCAACAGAACAGAGCAAAATCAGAAGAATATAATGATGTGATGGCAGGTACTTCAGCAATAGCAGGTGGTACTGTAGGTTTTGGACTTGGTAAAAAACTTAAAGGACAAAATGGGGGAGCACAAACAGAATTTTTAACAGGTACTGGAGGTGCATTACTAGGTGCTGCAGTATCTCAAGGAGTAGATTTAGTTTCAACTGTTAGATTAATGGATGCAATTCAATTACATATACCAGCAGCACAAATAGCACAATACACGGCCAATTGGGACGAAGACTCATTAGGAACAGCAATGGGATTATTAGCTTCAGGTAGAGGTGATATTAAAGATGTATTTTCAAAAGAAGGTTTAGAATTTGGTGGAAGAAATATGGCAGCAGCAATAGCAAATATACCTTCTCAAATGGGTATTGGAGATCTTAACGCAGGAGCAGCTGTAGAAGCAACATCAAAGAAGGTTAACAATCCATATAAGGAACAATTATTTAAGAGTATGGGCTTTAGAAAGTTTGCATTTAATTATGTATTTGCTCCTAAAAACCAAGGCGAATATGCCTCGATTGTTAAAATTGTAGACACATTTAAATATCATATGCACCCAGAAATATCTCCAGATGATTTGTTTATGATTTATCCTTCAGAGTTTGATATAGAGTATATGTACAGAAATAAAGAAAACACACAATTACATAGAATATCAACTTGTGCTTTAACAGATTTAAAAGTAACATATGGTTCAGATGGACAAATGACATCATTTAGAGATTCTGATGGTGCACCAAACGAAATAGCATTACAGTTATCATTCACAGAACTAGAAACACTAACAACAGACAGAATAGACAGAGGATTCTAATGTATTTTAAAACACTACCTAATATTGTATATCCATTTAAAGAGTCCGCTACAAGTAAGACAGCAAAGACGAAAGTAGTAAAGGATATATTTAGGCGAATACAATTAGACAAATATATTGTTAACAGACAAAAGTTAGAAACTTATTTTGTTAGAGATGGTGAAACACCTGAAATAGTTGCACATAAATTATATGGTAATCCTAAATATCATTTTATATTGTTAATATTAAACAATATTATAGATCCTAGAAAAGAATGGCCTAAAGGAAATAGAGAATTAAGATTATATGTTGAGCAAAAATATGGTGCTAATAATACAACTGATGTTCATCATTATGTAGAGGCAACTGATTCAGATATTATAGTAGACTGGGATACGACTAGATTACAAAACGGAGAAATAAAAGCAGTTACAAATATGGAATATGAAGAAGAATTAAATGAAGATAAGAAACAAATATTCATATTACCTAACACTCAAATTAAAGACTTTGTAGACCAGTATAAAAAATTGGTAGGTTAAATTATGGCAGAAGGCAATCTTGCAAGTTGGGTAAAATGTGAACTTGTCCCTAATGAAGGGGTCTCAGGCACAGAACCCTTAGACATAAGAGCAATGTGTTTGGAATGTTTAATACATGAGGATATATTTTCTCCAACAATGTATGGGTCTTTGACTTTAGCAGATAGTGTTAACTTAATAGGCAATACTCCTATAATGGGAGGCGAAAAATTACATCTTTCTTTTGTAAATAAATCAATTAAAGATCTAGGTGAAGACACACCTGATACTATAATAGAAAGAACATTTATAGTATATGCTATTGAAGACAGAAGATTAAACAACGATCGTCAACAATTCTATACATTAAAATTTATTTCACCTGAAGCGTATGTAGACAATGAAGTTTCTTTATCAAAAAGTTATGAAGGAACAACAGACGAAATAGTTGAAAAAATATTTAATGAAATTTTTGTAGACAATGATATATCTAGATTTGATGGTGGTGAGCCTTCAAATTTAACTATTGCAGATAGACCACACTTAACTAAACTTAAATATATTTCTAATTTTTGGACACCCTTTCAAAATTTTGCTTACTTATCTAAAAGAACTAAAGGGGCATCATTATTTGGTAGTGATTGGTTCTTTTATGAAAGTAATAAAGGTTTTTATTTTACATCATTACAAGCTTTAATACAAGCACAAAAAGATAATCCTTGGGCTACATTAGTTTATAATCCTACATCAGGATCAGGTAGTGCAGAACAACCAGCTTTCCCTAGAACAATAACTGAAATAAAAGTACCTAGAACTATTGATATATTAGAAAATCAGGACTCAGGTTACTTAGCAAGTTCTGTTAGAGCATATGATTTAATGGCCAAAAAGATGGAAGAAAAAGAAATCGATATAAGGGAGAATTGGACTAACTTTGTACATACAGATGAAGGTGTGCCTGTTCCAGCAGGAGTTGGTAGAACACCTTTTTTAAAACAAACATTTAAAGTATTAAATGCAGTGCCTTATAATGACTTTGAATATAATCATAAACTTTATGTTGATAATGAATTAACTAGAGATAATTATATAAACTCATTTAATAATTATAGATTTGAACTTGAAATGCCTGGGAGAACAGATATAGAAGCAGGAGCTATGTTTACTTTAGACTATCCTAGCATGAAAGAAAAAATTGTAGGTATGGGACCTGATGAAGTACTTGATCCAATACTTTCAGGAAATTATTTAATAACAGCCGTAAAACATAGGATTACTCCTATGAATTATATAAACCAAGTAGAGTTTGTCAAAAATGGCATAGCTGCTGGAGATATGGGAGATGAAGAATGAAATTGAAAAATCATGGTAGATTAAATACACCTGATTTTATATGGTGGATAGGTGTAATTGAAAATAGAATTGATCCTTACAAACTAGGAAGGTATCAAGTAAGAGTAATGGGATATCATACAGGTAATAAGGAATCATTACCTACTGAGGATTTACCTTGGGCAACGTTATTAAATTCTGTTACAAATGCAAGTATGTCAGGAATAATGGAAACCCCTAATCTTGTTGAAGGCTCTACAGTAGTAGGATTCTTTAGTGATGGTGAAGACGGACAAATGCCTATTATAATGGGTTCATTAGCAGGTATGCCTTACGAGGCTCCTGTAGAAGATGGCTTTGCAGATCCTAGAGGAATATATCCTAGAAGAATAGAAGAGGGAGCAGAAGACGAAGGTTTAAATGTATTAAATGAATCTGACTTACCTAGACTAGCAAGAGATAAAGATGCTGAAAAACATATTACATTAATTAATAAAAGAGAACAAAGAGAAACAGAAATAAGAACAGCAAAGGCACCTTCAGTATCAGAGGAAACAGGCGATGCTATATTAGATGATAAATCAGGTGTTGATTACGAAGGAGTAACATGGGACGAACCACACCCAAGAGGAGCAGAAACATTAGAATATTTTGACCCACAAACTGATGAGGAATATCAGGCAGGTCCAGACTTTG
>CEVZ01038556.1_pt1 | contig 10404 bp, 7 predicted proteins | sample 361371 | NCBI WGS metagenome assembly CEVZ01 (sample SAMEA2620217, study PRJEB7988) | marine metagenome | isolation source: saline water (ENVO:00002010), including
TCCGTTATCGCCGTCCCACTCTAGAAGATCGTTATGCGTCGTGACGTTGTAGATGAACGGCCCTAACTTCTCAAACTGAGGCGCAGCAGTGCCGTCTGCCACTTCGACTGGATTCGTTATGCTGTGTGCGAAGTAAGCACGCTGACTTGTGGATGTGCCCCATGAATCATCTTCCTCGAAGTCGGAGGCCTCGTCGTAACCCGATTCTACTGCTTCAGCCACTGTATCCAGGGTCGCCTGGGAAACGTATGGCGCAAAGGCAAGGGCATTCATTCCGATTAGTATTATTCCGACAATCAAGTAGGTTGTAGAGCGGTTGCTAGACATGCTATCGCCCTTCGCTGCCAGTGCTTTCCGGATAAGTGTTCCAGTCCACACCAGATGTATGTGGAGCCACCTCAGATGAATCCGAAGCCGTCCAGGGTCTGCGCAAATGTGTAGACCATAATGGGGACAAGGATGATTCCCATCGCATGACTGCGTCTTATTCCGATGCGAGGGGGCATCAATCCTATTCCTGTGCCTATGACCAGAGTCCCCACCCCGACCCAGCCGGTTGAGAAGTAAACGAGTATGGTGACGAAAATCGTGACTGCAAGAACGAGGGATCTGAGGGGTATCAATTCGTGAAGACGGAGCATGCCTCTTCCAACCGTCCCCATCATGGGCACCGCAAGAAGGCCAGCTGCTATCGTTATCCCCAGCAAACGTACGAAGTCAGCAGGAGGTTCTACAGCTCCCCATATGTCGATCGGATACATCATGTTGAGTGCTAGGGCAGCACCAGACCGGGGCCTTCCGACCATGTACAGGAAACCTAGTACCATCACCGTCACTGCGGTGTTAACTGAAGAAAGTATGGCGATGATCTCGAGATCCCTCTTGGGGTCGTTGTACCTGAGATCTAGATCGGGGGTTGTCTCGACCTCGCCAAAGGCTGCTTTGAGCAAATCCCTATCCTCGTCACTTAAATCTTCATCATCAACCTCTATGCTGGCCGTTTTAGCATTCCCTATGGGCTGGTCGATAATGCCATGTTCAAAGTCCGCAGGCACGTAATTCGGATCAGTCAATCTCCCCCAGAAGTTCCGCATAGACATCACCACTACAGTTGCTTGTGCTGCTGTCATTCCCGGAAGTATGGCCATCACGCTCGAAACAACCGCTGAAAGAAACGTCGGAATAGCCAGCGGGCGCATAGGGGGCAACTCCCAATCAGGCTCCTGGGGCGGTATTTCGGATGAGGTCACGTAGATATCAATCAAGTTGGCTATGCCGAAAAGTCCAGCCAATCCGGGAAATAGTAGGGTTGCAGATGGCATACCCACCGGCGATCTAGCAGGAAGCTCGAAAACAGCCCAGCCATAGAATCCGGTTAGTAGAAAGTATGCTGTTGCCACCAAGATACCGGCACTTCTCGACGAGTCCGTAAGGCGAAAGTCAACTGCGCGCATCTTCATGTTGAAGCGACGTTTTCCAACCGGAAGGACGATTCCCACTGGACGAGAGAACTCATATCTCAGGCCCCTGGTCAATTTCTGGAAAGGTTCCGGCCACGGTAAACGAGTTGTTTCTGTGAGTATCAGGAATATGGAGATCACAAGAAGTAGCCACGGGAGTATGTCCCTGCTTGTTTCGTAGAGGCCCAGACCGGGATTCTCTCCAAATAGTAATCTTGCGACAATTAGGAGGGGTATTGACATCAGTAGCCCCATCTGTGACCCTCTTGCAGAGTATGCAACACCTTGTGCGGCCTGTCCCGATATGAGCATCCTGTGGCCTGGGAGTAGTGCTAGGGCCATGTTGTCGTCAGGAGCACCTACCAATGCGCTGGGGATGTAGTTCAGGAATGTGTGCACTGTTCCGCATGCAACAATGATGCCCGCTACAGCATCGAGAGGTATGCCTATGCCAACTGCAACAGGAGAAAGTGAAAGAGCAATGAGGGCCACATTATTTACGTGAAATCCGGGGATCAGTCCTGTCAGGCTGCCTAGCATGACCCCTATTACGAACGACCCGATGAGCCATGCGAAGTCAACTAGAAGGGGATCCACGGTAAATCACCCCTCAGAGAACGTTAAGACAGAATCTCATCTCATTCTCCACAAAGTTCTCAGTTGTCTCTAGCCTTCCAATCCATTCGATTGGCTCGCCAACAGCCGCTTGTTGACTGGTCTCAGAACCATCGCCTAACAAGCATAGACGCTCCTCTGAACCAGAACGTTCCACCCATTGGTCTCCCGAATCATCCATGACTGCGATTCCCATTATGGAGACCCTATTGCCGATTTCCCATTTCCACGAGTTGTATCCGTCGCCCCAGTTAATCTGTGAGGGATACGGGGTTTCGCCAAGGGTCCACGAGCGCGCCTCGAGAATCACGCGCCCTTCACTTTGAGACCATATCACAGTTGCGTTGAATCGAATACTCTGGCCTGTTTCGATGTACTCCGCATGTTCCCCCACCAGTTGTATACGAAGTTGAGTGGTTCTATCGAAGTATGTCGCCGCATCGCCGACATACCCCTTGTCGTAGTCGGGAGAGATGGTACTTGTGACCCAACCTTCGAAAGTATAGGCCCCGCCCTCGTATGTGAAGGGATTCGAGGCAACTGATCTCAATGGAAGCACGCCTGCGGAATTTTCTATTGGGTTGCGCACAGAGGCATCGTGCCCCCTGTCCAAACAAATGGTCCCTTCATCAGCAGACCACAAAAGACGACCGGTCCATGTGGCGGAAGTATCGATTGTCCCATTCTCAATATCCGAAGGGGAAGGGAGCATGCACAGCTTGTCCCCGATATTGGGGCCATTCAGGGTCCAACTTGTCTCTCCTTCTGTGGCGATTCCGTCAATTTGAACCAACTTCCCAACTTCATATGTGAGGGACTGCGGGTCTAGGTCCCAGTCAAGCATCACAGTAGGCCCCACATTCAGAACTTCAACAGCACGGGCTTGGACAAGAAGTCGATATCTCAGTGAACGCTGATCGTATTGAATCCACCCTGTAACCTCGACGTGGCTTCCGGATTCAATCCATTCAGTGGGTCTACCTTCAACCTGCATGTACAGTAGGTGATCGGCATTTCCATAGGCCGGATTGTCCATGAGAGACAGCGAATGATACGTCACATCCGGGGCGATTGCCTCGCTAAGATATCCATCCACCCTGACAGATGAATTAACCCATTTTGCAGGATCCATGGCAACCTCAACGAGTTGCAGGCTTTCATATTCGATATTCGTGCAGCCGCCTGCCCCATCTCCCTCTTTGCATTGTATCGCTCCATATCCATTGGATGAGAGCCATATCCTGCCACTCCACTCGCTAACTTCGCCCTCAACTGTGACGACCGTTCCCACTGGGGGGACTTGATGGTCCCTATCCACAAACCATCGTACTTCTACAACCGAGTGGCCATCTAACTCGCGAACTTGAAGATCTATCCTGTCTGCTTGTTCGCCATAGGGGTCAACTACGAAACTGGTCAACACACCCTCCACCTTCACAGTCTCGCGAGGGTACTCGTGAATATCGTCTATGTCTATGAGATCTGGGTCTCTAACCACTGCATAGAAATTCATCGCGGACACTAGTAAAAGAGACGTGAAAAACATCACCCACATCTTTGCCATGCGGCACCTGTGAAGCCGAAGACGCTTGAACCTTGACTACCAATATGCACCATTCATCATCGAGAAGGTCCAAATCTACTTCCCGTTACCGATGATGCAGGACCCGTAGCTCAGTTGGTTAGAGCGCCCGGCTCATAACCGGGTGGTCATCGGTTCAAATCCGGTCGGGTCCACCAAATTTCCGTTCTGAAAATTCCAGCCTCGCGTTCGTTCACGGGCCCGCATAAAAGACGCATTAAGCGTTCATGTCTGAAGAACCGCTAAATACGGCTTGTCCGGACCTGCTTGCTATGTCAGGGCGAAGGTCAGCAAGAGGGGCCATCATGATCCTCGTTGTGTATGTCCTCAGTACGTGGGCCGGAGCGGCTGCTGTTCAAGCACAGGGGGCCGTTCCAGACATAACCTTGACCTGTAACCAGCCTTCGGCCATAGATGTGGAGCCAGGGGCGCCACGTTCGACAATAGTGAATTGTAATTTGGAAAACCCCTCGATACACCAAGTAAAGGTGGAAATCCGTATCCAGGCTGGAAACTTGGCGTATTCTGGACCTGCTAGCGTGACTGTTGGAAATGGGTTATCCGCATCGTTCCAAGTTACACTCAGAGCAGATCTCAGGGCGCCAGAAGGCTCCCAGACTGTAGCAATAACTGCCGAGGTTACACAGGCAAATGGCGTCCCCGTCACAAGCTCCCCCTCGACGTACACGGTATTGGCAATAATCCGCCAGTTCAGCCGACTTCGCGTTGAAAGCGATGTTGCATTTATCCAACTCAGGCCTAAAGTCGACACCAATCTGGTGTTTGCTGTTCACAACGACGGCAACGCGATGGACAGGTTTGCAATCGGAATCGATAATCGTGAGGAACTCAATGACGAGGGCTTCCAACTGAGTATCCCGCTTGTTTCCGTTGAGATAGAGTCCTTAGCCCCTCCTCAGAAGATATACGTTCAGATGAGGACTCCCAAGAACCAAGGTTGGACAGATAAGTACTACAATCTGAATTTCAAGGCAGTCAGCGATTATTCGATTAAGACCGTCGGTGTCCCGGATTACCAGATCCAGACCATGACCATATACATTCGAGGAATCTACCTGCCTGGATTTGAGCTAGTCGGCACAATGATGATTTCCGCACTGGCTGCAGCAGCCCTTGCAGGAAGGCGACAGGATCAGGACGATAGTGAAGCCATCGATGAGGATGGAAATATAGTCCCGCTTGAGGCATCTATTCTCTGAAAGCCCCCAACTGAAGCATCCACGGCGACTGTTTGATAACCGTCTCTTTGACGTCCATGTTCAGCATGACGAGCGGCGGACTTCTACAAAAGGCAGCACAACAGCAGACCGGAGAGTCAAATCTGGCCCCCGAAAGCCCCTCTTCCAGCGAGCGAGGGTCCTCTAAAACCGTCCAAGCGCAGGGGCCTATCAGGACCTTAGGTTTGATTTTAGGGGGAATGGTCGTCCCATTCTTCTTCGTCATGTGGTTCGGAGGGACCGTCGATTTCATCGGTGAAAATTCAGGGTATCTCTCAGCAGTAGTTTTGCTCATCTCTGCTGGAGGAATATGGCTCTTCATTGGAAGGCCTGAGCCCTCTTCTGGTTCCACCATCGCAATCGGGATGTCCTTTCTTCTGCTCCTCTCAAGCAATTTCGCAATCGCCATTCTCTTCACGGGAGAAATGTCGCTCGGGGAGATCGAACTCGATGAGGATGACGATATGATTTTGGTTAAGATAAGGCAGAATGGCGGCTCCGGATCGTACGAGGCTTCGGTGAGCATAACGTACGGAGGTGCCGATGCTTACGCCTCTACGTTGGATTTCTCCATAGACAGGGAAGACGGTCAAGGCGACTATGGGTGGCTGAAGATCCCCGTCTCCGAGTTCTACAGCGGCAATGCGCTTCCGTCGACAGATTACACAATGTCACTGGAGGTCGATGGTAATTCATGGACCAGGACTCTTGATGCGAATGATCTGACCCGCACTCTAACTGGCGTCGATGTCTCTGCTACCCCCTCATTCACCACCCAGGACTGCGAAGGCGCAAAGGACCGATGTCTGAGAGGTGTCGCATTGGGGGTCTCTGCAGGCCTGTTGGGCGCATCGCAGGAATACATTGCTCCGATGCCGTTAGCTGATTTCGATCTCAAGGTCACAATGACTTACGAGGGATCCGTCGCTATAGACTATCCAAGTGTGAGCGTGGAGCACACAGTTGCTGCCTGGGACTCTTCCGGGGGCGCATACGGGTCGGGAAGTGCGTACATCGGAGTGGATGGGGCAACGATGTCGCTTGGCGGCAGTACTCAAGCCTCCGACGTATCTTCAACAATTATCCTAAAGGAAGATTGGGATGATGCAGGGTACGGCTGCTATGAAATTGAGATAGAGGGATCGAACACGTCTCCATGGTCAAACAATATCGTCGACCACACAACCTACTACCTGTACGAGGAGACAAATAGGGACGACTCGGGCCAATACACGTCTGAAAGTTGGGTGGAAGTAAGCTCCTGCTAATCACGAACGCCTCACCAAGAACCAGCCAATTCCAGCCACACATGCACCAAGCGCTACTAGTATCGGAAGTATACTTCCAGCAGCCTGCTCTTCAACTAATTCGAATGAGATGTAAGGCGTCGTCAACGAGCCCCCTCCCCATGCTTCCTCAGATACGAGTTGGCTCGGAGTCATGATGGAGCATATCAATGCCCAATCCCCCTCTTCCGCAGGAGTCCAAGATATGGGGAACACAGATTCAGATTGTGATTCAACCAGCCCGCCTACGTATATGTCGCCCACACTTTGACGGTCTCCTGTGTCCGCATCATCGCACACGAAATAGACAACTGCGTCCGCATTGCCGCCGTTTGAAATTGTAACATTAGCATCCCATCCGTCATTGATGTCTGCAGAATTCACATCCGATCCTTTAATGGATGTCATTGAGATGCTCGGGGCGAACCATCCGACAATACCGGGAGCGCCTTCAGAGGCATCTATGGTCGTAACATTCCAGTCGATCTCCAGACTTCCCCCGTAGTCGTTCATGGCGGGGTCAGCATTCCAGGCGGTGCGGTACGATTCAGTTACAAGAATGGCCTTTTCAGACCAAACCGGCGACTCAGAGTACTCTTCCGAGTCAACAGCCCACCCTATTTCCACAACGCGTTCGGCACCCATCCCAATGGTCCCCATCCCGTTCTGATCAGATATCTGGGACCCAGAATTTTGTTGATTGTAACCGAGGCCATCTATCCTGTAGACAACGTCCGAAGCTTCGAAAATAACTCGTTGAGTGCCCACTCGCCTCTCCCAGCGATCCGTGAGGCCATCCGTCCAGTCCACATCTACGAAGTCAGAAAATGTCGAACCTCCCATCTGCACGTCGTGATCATCAAGGCTACCATTTATCGAAGTGCCATTGATTGAGATGGAAGCTGAGTTTTCTGTTGCAAGTATCGGCCCTGCATCATGAATCGACCCCCCTATTATCGAGGTATGCCCATTCATTATCCATCTGCCTCTATCGATATTGCTGGATGTTATCTCAACCGCTCCATTCGATTCAACCTCGTAACTAGGGTTTCCATACGGGCGCATGTTGCGTGTTTGAAGATCGTATGATGGAATCTGAATGAAGTCTCCATCTCCATCGGAGTCTAGATTTATGGTGACTCCTGATATCCCCATGGAAGCAGATGGAATTCCTATCAGGGTCACCCAAGTATCGCTATCCCCTGCGTCAAAAGTCAACTCAGCTGCCGTCTCATTTCCATAGGCTGATTGACCATTTTCCGTGATGAACTCCATACCAAAGAATGACCCCTCATCAACAGCCTCGATAACGGCAGTAAATGATTCAGAGTAGTCTGAAGCCGGTATTAGGAATGCTGACCCGTCTTCCCCTGGCCCATATCCGAATCCGACTATGTCGTAGAGGGGCCCAGATGTGGTTATCGTCGATCCATCGATGATCAACGCCCCGCCTTCTTCTACAATTATACGCGAACCTTCTGCCATTGTAACTACTGAATTTTCGATAGTCAACGATCCTCCATCCGCAATGACGATGTCTCCAGAATGTGTACGGTCAGTATCCCATATTATGTCCGAGTAAATGGTTTCACTCTGCGCCGAAGCTTGGAATGAGCAGGTTATCAGCATGGTGAGCACGAGCATAGAGGCAAAGGTGCGCATGCCCCTCCGTGTGGCAGGACGGACATCAACCCCTCCCCGTCCGGGGTATGTTCAAGCACGTGTCGGGGAGTCCGAAGGCATGGAAGCCACCATATTCCCTGCAGAGGACCTTAATGGAATAGCCCTGAATGTGGTGTCAGTAATCATCCTCTACGGACCGGCATATCTCGCAAACACGGGCGCTATGCTCTTCGGGAAGTGGATGCCAGATCTTTTCGGATTCCAGAATCATAAGATCGATGCTGGAAAGACATGGTCCGATGGGAACAGGGTGCTCGGAGACGGAAAATCGTGGGAGGGACTATTCGGGGGCGCACTCTTCTCAGCAGGTCTGATGGTACTTGCGCATATTCTCTGGGAAGGACACAATTCCGCATCCGAGCGACCATTTTTGGATCCTTCTAGCCTGATCCCAGTAGACGCTTGGTATCACTTTGACGAGGGATGGGCTTCCGCCTTTCTAATCGGATTCATACTCGGCCTAGCTTGCATGGTCGGGGACAGCGCAGGGTCATTCATCAAGAGGCGAAGAGGCCTCAAACGAGAGGGAGAGATATCTTCACGGGCCCCTCTATTGGACACGCTACCATTTGCACTCGGGATATTGGGCACAACAGCCTTGCTTTTTCATGAGACCATATTCTTCCAATCATCCATCAGGCCGTATGTCGTCGCATTACTAATACTGACTCCCGTAATGCACAGAGTGACTAACATCATCGGATACAGATTAGGCTTGAAGTCAGTGCCATACTGATGCATTTAGGTCATATGCCGTACGTCACACGGAGTGTTATGCGAGAGGGCACCGTACTGATAGTGGGCGGAGGCGGAAGAGAGCATGCTCTCGCAATCGGACTGGCCCATTCAAAATCTGTCAGCGAAATACACGTGGCCCCAGGAAATGCAGGAACTTCCGTAATTGGCACGAATCACCCCGTCTCAGCAAGTGATATTCAGGGCATAACAAAACTCGCAGTTGAAATCGGAGCGAATCTTGTTGTCATCGGCCCAGAAGCTCCTCTCGTAGCTGGACTAGCTGACGAACTTCGTTCAATAGGAATACCTTGCTTCGGCCCTGGAGCCAGCGGGGCGATGATCGAAGGCTCCAAGCAGCATGCAAAGAAAATAATGAGCAAGCTCGGAATACCGACTGCCGAATCTGTGATGGTCCTAAACACAGATCAGGTATCAGGGGCACTACACTCCATGGGCCCACCATGGGTCATTAAGAGAGACGGGCTCGCTGCTGGTAAAGGAGTAACTGTGACGTCCGATATCGAGGAGGCAGAACATGCAGCCTCTTCGGCTATCAGGAAAGATGATTCCGTATTGATCGAGTCCTTTCTGGAGGGCGAAGAAGCATCACTTCTGGTTTTGATGGATGAATCAGATTTCGCCGTACTTCCCGCCAGCCAAGATCACAAAAGGCTGAACGACGGCGACAACGGTCCGAATACAGGGGGCATGGGCGCCTATGCTCCAGCACCTGTCGCTGAAAATTCCGTCATCGAACGAGCGATATCCAGCATCATCGTTCCGATGCACGAATATTTCTCTAAGAGCGAAAGTCCCTACAGGGGCTGTCTTTACGTGGGCCTGATGATTCGAGACGGCGCTCCAAGCGTGGTTGAATTTAATGCAAGATTGGGAGATCCAGAGACGCAAGTCACAATCCCCCTCATTGAATCTGATTTGGGACTTCTGTTACTATCGGTAGCTGAAGGCAAACTAGGAGAATTCGATTTGAAGATAAGCGAAAACCACGCTGCTACAGTCGTTCTTGCATCTGAGGGATACCCTCACAATCCAGCCAAGGGGAGGGAGATATCGGGGCTTGAAGGAACGCGGTTCGACGGGAGGACAATCATTCACCATGCAGGAACAAAACTGTCGAATGGCAAGATAACGTCGTCCGGCGGCAGGGTGCTAAGTGCAACAGGTATCGCCGAGAGTCTCAGCGAGGCTATCGAGGCTGCATACGGAGCAATCTCGCAGGTCAATCTGGAAGGTGGCCATTTCCGCAAAGACATCGGTTCACGAGCCCTCGACAGACCTAATTCGGCCCCAAAATCGAAAGACTAGGGCAGATATCCGCACCGTCCCGCTTAAATGCAGCAGCAAGGTGGCCGCGATGCTGGACAGCCTCGGCTGTACTGGGTGAATAGAATGGAAGACAAGAACGACAACACCGATGCGGTATCTCTGAGGGGGATTTTAGGCGGCCCAGTAATGCTGGCTGCAGCCCTACTAGTGTTCTTAGTTGCTGCACAGGTATCGGGACAGAATGGATGGATGGACGAAACAAACCTCCTTGCTCTGCCTGTCGTGGCTGCCCTTGGGGCGACCGTCGGGAGGATTAGCTCGGAACACCCCTCTGCCAGGGGTATTGATGCCTCTATCCTCACATCTTCTCTTATTGCTGCCTCATTGGTTTCGACCCTGGTAATCCCCGTGATGATGTCCATGACTTTCCTTCTCGTGTCCCTGGGGACACATGTCATGATATCCCGCGGAAGGCCGATGGAGGCAAACTTCCTCGCTGGTGCGGTCATTGGCTT
>CEVZ01112031.1_pt1 | contig 10402 bp, 11 predicted proteins | sample 361371 | NCBI WGS metagenome assembly CEVZ01 (sample SAMEA2620217, study PRJEB7988) | marine metagenome | isolation source: saline water (ENVO:00002010), including
GCAGCAGTTGAGGAGATAGTCAGATCTGGAGACACGGTTTACGGGATTAATACCGGATTCGGGGCTATGTCTTCGGTGAGGATTGAAGACGAGGAGATCGAGGCACTTCAAGAAAATCTGGTCAGAAGTCATGCATGCGGCGTAGGAGAGAGGATGGAACCCGAACACGTTCTTCTGATGATGGTGCTAAGGGCAAATTCAATCGCAAAGGGATGCTCTGGCTCTAGACCAGAGGTCGTCGACCTGATTCTATCGATGGTAAACTCCAGGATATCACCTGAAGTTCCACGAATCGGATCTCTCGGTGCATCAGGAGATCTGGCACCCCTATCTCACATGGCATTATCCATGATGGGCGAGGGTAAATGTTCGATCAACAATAATGGTGTTTGGGAAACAAGATCAAGCAAGGATGCTCTTTCGGAAGCAGGCCTACTGCCAATAAAACTCCAAGCGAAGGAAGGACTCTCTCTAATCAACGGCACTAGCCAAATGTGTGCCTTCCTTACCATAGCCATTTTGAACATGGAGATGCTTTCATTCGCCGCGGATGCTTCTATGGCTTGCTCATTAGAGGCAATTCAAGGATCTCAAAGGCCATTTGACCCTAGGATTCAAGCATCAAGGCCTCAATTCGGACAAGCTGTCTCGGCTGCTAGAATTATGGAGCTTCTTTCCGAATCTGAGATTTCTTCCTCCGATGCGAATTACGAAAAAGTACAGGACGCATACTCTTTCAGATGCGCACCACAGGTGCATGGGCCCGTTATCGAACTATTGAGAGAAACTAGAAGGATGTTGGAAATAGAAATCAATAGCGCTACAGATAACCCCTTGGTTTTCGTGGAGCGGGGCAATTCGGAAATTATCAGCGGAGGAAATTTCCACGGCCAGAATCTAGCTATTGCCAGTGATGCGATAGCAATTGCTTGTCACGAACTAGCCTCAATTTCCGAAAGAAGGATTAACCAGGTATTGGATCCAAGATGGTCAAACCAGAATGCATTCCTCGCTAAAAGAGAGGGGCTCGAGAGTGGCCTAATGATTGTGCAGTACGTTGCAGCAGCCATAATCTCCGAGCTTAACCTGTTGGCAACATCAGCTACTACTAGCAACGTTCCAGTCAGCATGGGCAAGGAGGATCACGCTTCTATGGGCTCAACTGGTTGCTACAGAGCTCTAAGGTCATCAATACTTCTTTCACAGGTAATAGCAAACGAGATGTTGTGCTCATCTGTGGCTTTGGATGGTATTGAAATGAAAGCTGGAAAGGGAGTATCAAAGATTCACAAATGGGTCAGAACAATGGTGCCTCCTTTAGAGGGCGATAGAACCATGACAGATGAGTGTGAGGCTCTATCTGAAGGAATATTAAAGGGACGATTGTCAAATATTTTCAGGTGATATATTGCAGGAAAAATTGCATATGACTAGGCACCCGGGATCTGATCCCCCACCATTCGATACCGAGGTAGTAGGGACGAAGGAAAACTACCTTTTATTGGAACGTACTTACTGCTATCCCAGGGGTGGCGGTCAACCAGGGGACAAGGGCATATTATTTTCAGATGGGGCTCCCATTTCTGAGTTACATGAGGTTCTTCCGGGTGAAATGATATTGCATCCAGTGGATAACGTGAGTGATTTCTCTGTTGGACAGGAGATTACTTGCAAAATAGACCTCGAAAGAAGAAACGCGCATACATTCATGCATACTTCGCAACACATATTTTCTGCTATAGCAGAGGATATCTGGGGCGCCGAGACAGTTGGTAACCAGATTGGAGCCAATCAATCCAGAGTCGATCTTCTGTTTGAGGATAAAGAATTGTTCGACCCCGACGAATTAGTCAATTCTGTCAACTCAATAATTGGGTCAGACATTGATGTGAAAGTACATGAGTGGGATAGGACGAGGATAATGGGGCATGAGAAGATGAGGCATACAAAATTCATGCATCGAATTCCAGAATCGATAACTCATCTTAGGGTCGTAGAGGTAGAAGACGTAGACCTTTGCCCATGCGCCGGTACACATGCTTCCAACACCTCTCAAATCCCAAAGGTCAGATACATTGGAAAGAAGAACAAGGGCAAGGGAAGATTAAGAATTTCTTACGAATTTGAATAATATTGTTATTAGTATCAATTCTAATGGTGGGCTCGGCAGGAATTGAACCTGCGATCTTCGCCATGTCAAGGCGACGTCATAACCCCTAGACCACGAGCCCGGCCTTCATCCGAGTAAACATTCACACAAGAATGATTCTGAGAGTCATGATACTATTTTCGAAATCCTTCCTTCACAATTATGTTTGGAGCAAGAACCTGAAACCCTAGTACGTCCATTGCTCATCTTGATTAGTTTAGGGCTGAGGATCATAACATAGCTCTTGCATTTCATACAGAAACCTTGTTGATCACTCATGACTTTGCTAAAACATCCTAGACTTGAATATATCACTTCAAGTAGGGGCGTAAGATGCTATTTACAAGAAATTCTATAAAAACGATTAACTGCGAATAAGTTTTGTAGAATTTGTCAAAAAACAATTCTGATAACCATGATTATCGGAATTATGTAGGCTGGAAAAATACCTCCAATTTCCTATTACTTACGGAGATTATCTGAAATTTCAATCAAGATTAATGAAATTAAAGAAAAAATTTAGATTGCATCAATACACCTTATTAGAATTTACAATATTCCCATTTTTGAAAGTAATTTTTACGGGAGAACTTCCGGGGGTCTGGCACCATGAGTCGGCTGATGATGACCATAGTACATTCAAGTCAGCAATACGACCCTCCGAAATAACGCCCCTGCACTCATCTCCATCAAACATGGTTGAAGAAGGATTTCTAGTTACAGAAACAAGCCCAACTATTGGGTCGATTCCAATTCTGTGTGAAAGCATACTTCCAATAAATGGGAGGGATGTTATTGGACAGTTTGGATTGAAATCTGTAGCAACGGAAAATGGCCAGTCTTCCTCAATACATTGCTTTATTGGTAAGCCTAGGTCTTTTGATAATACATATGGGGTTCCGGGAAGAAATGTCTGCACTGTCCCCGCTTCCGCAGCACTAATCCTGGAATCTTCATTAGAGCATGCAGCATGATCCCCGCTTACAGAACCTAGCTCGGCGGCCAAAGCAAGCCCACCATTGTCAACAAATTCGTCTACGTGGAGCCTTGATCCTAATCCGTGAGATTTGGCTTCTGTAACAATTTGCTCAGTTTCATCTAAGTTAAACCACCCTTCTTCGCAGAAAACATCTACCCACTTGGCCAAGGAAAGCTCGGAAATAACCGGCAATTGTTCCGAAACGAGCTGATCGATATATTCCTTCCTAGAAATTTCTTGCGGGAAATCATGAGCACCTAGCCATGTTGGCAGGATGTCACATTCTACAGATCTATTCACAATAGATATCGACTCTAGGATCTTAACTTCGGTATCTACATCTAGTCCATATCCGCTTTTTGCTTCTAGTGAGGTCGTTCCGTTAGTAAGCGAGGATTCCACTCTCCTAACCCCGGCTTCCACCAGAGTCTTCTGAGGGGTGCTTCTGGTCTGCATTACAGTTTTTCTAATTCCTCCCCCAGAGGCTGAAATGTCCTTGTATGTCTTGCCTGAGATTCTCATAGAGAGCTCATTTGACCTATCCCCAGACCAAATCAAGTGCGTATGGCTGTCAACAAAACCAGGAACAACAGACATCCCGTTTAGATCAATAACTCTAGTATCGGTTTGTTTTGAACTAGAGGGATACCAGGGGGCATATTCAGCAACCAACTCTTGCATTTCACATACTCTTTCAATTGAACCATTATTGATGAGAATTCCCATACCAGGTTTGTGAACCAGATTTTCCCTTTCTAGTAGATTTTGGCCAGAAAGTGGAAACTCATCATCCCCTGTTGAAAGATGGGCGACCTCACCGCAATTGTACAAGAGTGTTCTCACGGCGTTCGATACTTAGGATAGTTGAAAGAACTCGCGCTCATCGCATGTCCGTGGAAGGCATTATCCTGGGGATAGAAAGTACTGCACATACTTTCTCGTTTGGCATTGTTGGAACCGATGGTAAGCTTTCCCCATCTAAATCTTCACTGTTCCGGCCCGAGGAAGGCGGAATCCACCCTAGAGAAGCAGCCGATCACCATTCAGATTCAACTGCCAGATTACTAGACAGCGTCGGAAAAACGGAGGGTTTTGAATGGGATGATGTGATAGCCATAGCATTCAGTCAAGGGCCTGGACTTGGACCGTGTCTTCGTGTTGGAGCTTCTGTTGCAAGGACACTTTCATCCACTCTAAATGTTCCTCTAGTTGGGGTTAATCATTGTGTTGCTCATATAGAGGTTGGTAGAAATCAGACTGGTTGCGAAGACCCAGTCCTGCTATACGTAAGTGGTGGGAACACACAAGTAATTGCAAGGGCAGATGGAAGATACAGGGTACTCGGTGAGACTTTAGACATCGGAATAGGAAACATGTTAGACAAGTTTGCCAGAATTCATGGAATCCCATTCCCAGGGGGTCCCGAAATAGAGAGGCTGGCATCAAATATCAGTCCATCAAAAGAAATCAGCTTAGATGAGGTTTCATTGCCTTATGGGGTTCATGGGATGGATTTAGCATTCTCAGGGATGCTAACTTCAGCTATCCAAAAAGTATCAGAGGGAGTCCCTCTGGATAGAATGTGCTGGTCCCTGCAAGAGCACTCATTTTCTGCATGTGTTGAGGTTGCAGAGAGGGCAATGGCCCATACTGGAAAAAATGAATTGCTTTTGGGCGGAGGAGTTGCTTGTAATGATCGAATCCGAGAGATGTCAACAATAATGTGCGAAGAAAGAGGCGCATCTTGTCATTGGCCAGAAAAGCAATATTGTATTGATAATGGAACTATGATCGCCGAGCTAGGTAGAAGGATGCTTGAATGCGGAATCTCTACAGAATTAATGGATAGTGCGATAAATCCATCTCTCAGAACAGATAACACTGCTGTAGTTTGGGATTAAAGTCTCACCAAATCTTATGAGAGTCCCTATGGCCCGATAATCAAGGATTGATTAGACAGTGCAGAGAAGGCGGAGAAGGAAGGCAGAGCCAAAGAACATATTTGGTACTGGTTCGCAATCCTCCAAAAAGACCAGCTCTTCCAAAACTAAAGTGCCCAAAACTGTCAGACCCAGGGCACAAACTGCTCCACCTTCTGTTCCTGGAGCAAAGCCAAACCCAGTTCCAGTGAAAACACCATCTAAACCTGAGAAAACCGTCGAAGATAAAGTTGAGGATAAAATTGAACGGACGCCTATCGTAGAAGGAAATATTGAATTGGAAGAGGACCAAATTTCCATAGAGAAAGACCAGATACTTGGCGATAATAGTAGGAAGGATATTGGCATAACCAAGATTGAAAAGGAAAGCCAGGAAATTGTAGAGCCCGACTCTTCCGGAAAAAGCCTGAAGGCAAGGCAAATTATTCAGGATAGTCTACGAAAGGCAACTAAGGCCGTATTGATGGAGAAGAAAGAATCCCAAGAAGGCCAAAAACTGCCAAGTTCTGATGTCCCAGAAAAACCGAAGAAACCTCAGAAGAAATTCCGTAACAAGATGTCTTCTTACCAGCCAGCTTCAAGGGCAAAGCGCTTGGACCGGAGTAGACATATGGAGTATAAGTACGAAATGAGGGGTCTTCTGGTTGAGCTTAATGTCGCCGAAGAGCACAGGTCAAACCTTCTTGCAACAATCTGGGCTCGTGGCGAGAGACAAACGATCAATGAAGCAAAGCAATTCCTCGAGGAGAAGCTCCACGAAGGCGCAATAGATAGCCAGCAAATGGAGTCACTAGAGAAGGTAGTAGACCGTTACACCGTCAGAAGATAACCTGAGAATGGTTCTTGTTATGCCACCTTCTGCGCGATTCGTGAGAGATGCCGCAAAGGAAGGTACGGGCCGAGAAACTGGTGAAGCCGGAAAGCCGCCATATCGTAGGGGAATCCATCCTGGAATGTATACCGATAAAACATGGACAATGAGGCAGTATGCAGGTTTCTCCTCTGCAAAGAAGACAAACGAACGATTTAGGAAACTTCTAGAAAACGGTCAGACTGGGATTTCAGTAGCCTTTGACTTACCGACACAACTGGGCTTGGATTCTGATGACCCCCTATCTTCTGGCGAAGTCGGTAAAGTAGGTGTAGCAATTGACACAATTAGCGATATGAGGGATCTTTTCGATGATATAGACATGACATCTATCTCAACCTCTATGACAATAAATGCACCTGCAACTACACTTCTCGCCCTATATGTGGCAGTCGCAGACGAGAGGGGTCTGGCAAGAGAGAATCTTGCAGGAACCGTGCAAAATGATATCTTGAAGGAGTATATTTCACGCGGCTTGTACATATTTCCACCAGAACAATCAATTAGGCTAACAACAGATCTTATGTTCTGGTGCAAAGAAAACACCCCAAAGTGGAATACAATTTCAGTCAGTGGTTATCACATGAGGGAGGCTGGTTGCTCTGCATCAGAGGAGATTGCTCTCACAATTTCAAATGCCATATTTTATGCTAGAAATGCAGTAAATAGAGGCATGGATATCGATGATTTCGCACCCAGAATGTCCTTCTTCTTCGCTTGCCACAATGATTTCATAGAAGAGGTCAGTAAATTCAGAGCAGCCAGGGAAATTTGGCACAAAATGGTAGAGAACGAATTCTCTCCAAAGAACAATAGATCATCGCAGCTGAGATTTCATACACAGACTTCTGGAGTAACACTCACCGCCCAACAACCAATGAATAATGCAATTAGAGTCGCATACCAAGCTCTTGCAGCGGTTCTTGGAGGAACCCAGTCTCTGCATACAAATAGCTTCGACGAAGCCCTCGGACTCCCTACTGAGGAGTCTGCAAAAATAGCTCTCAGAACTCAACAGATAATTGCCGAGGAGACCGGTATCGTTGATCATGTAGACCCATTTGGTGGCTCTGAGTCAGTTGAACGAACGACAGACAGACTAATTCAAGAGGCTGAGAAGATTATCGAAGATATTGAATCAATGGGGGGGCCAATGGTTTGTGTAAAAGCTGGGTATCAACAGAGAATAATACATGAAAGTGCATGGAATCAGCTTAATCGAGTTGAGTCATGTGAGGATTTGGTTGTTGGAGTGAATTCTCACCAAGATCATGAAGATCTTGATTTCGAGGGTCTAGTAATCAATCCGGACGATGAAAAGAGGCAAATCTCCAAACTAATTGAATTAAGGAAAAATAGAAACCAAGATTTAATCGGAAAAAAACTCTCTGAACTCAGAGACTCATGCAATGATGGCAGCAACATTATGGAGAAAATCATCAGTGCCGTAAAAGCCGAAGCTACAATTGGAGAAATAAACAATATAATGAGGGAAGAGTTTGGAACATGGGTTGCCCCAAGTGGTGTTTGAATGGCTTCAGTAAATCACGTTGGCATTGCCACCAAATCACTAGATGATTCACAAATTATCTGGGATGCTTTGGGCTTCTCCCACAGCCATGACGAACTCGTTGAAGAGCAGGGTGTTAAGGTCAGGTATATGAAAGGCGAATCTCTTACCACCATTGAGCTCTTAGAACCACTTTCAGTCGAATCACCGGTTGGCAGATTCATCTCAAAACGAGGTCCTGGTATTCAGCAGATAGCAATAAACGTCGATGATATCGAGTCAAAAATATTACATCTTAAATCAATCGGAATCAAAATGATCAATGAAGAACCCATAACTGGAACAAATGGCCATAGAATAGCTTTCATTCATCCTTCTTCTTGCCAGGGCGTACTTATCGAACTTGTAGAATCTAAGTGAGAACCATCAAAAAGGCACCCTGATTCGACTTTTCATGATCAGTTCTCTAGGTCGATTCGAAACCGTAAATGGGTCATTAATAGAAGACGTTGAACAAGAGATGAATTACCTTAGAGATACACTAGAAGTTCTTAGGGTAACTAAGGAAATTTCTAACGACGCATTCCTAGAAGCAGGATCAATTCAGGGAGGTTTGTCCGTAATAATTAACCTAGTTTCAAATGGCATTTCAGATGAAGAGGCAAATGCCCAACTTCAGAATCTGAAATCAAGAGCAAACTCACTGAATGACAAATATCCGGGCCTAGATGAAAAAATTGAAAGTAGGAGAATATAATACTCTAGTATTATCTCAGTAATATTTATCATCATTTTCCACCAGGATCACTCATGCCTAAAGTAAGTCTAGACATGCCATATGAGATTGTAGAGGACCTAAAGGGCCACGTAGGAGATGACAAAAAATTCGTTAGTCTTGCAGATGCAATCAGGACTGCTTGTAGGAAGATGTTAGATCAGTTAGATGAGATAGACGCCAGGCATGGGAGGCTCGGTGAATGAGTGATAATAATAGAGAAAACGCTGAAAGGGCAGTAGAGATCCTAATTCGATATATTGAGAAATCAGATGGAGACCTTAGGGAGGGCCTAATCAGAACCCCCGAAAGGGTAATTGAATCGTTCGATGAGATATTTTCAGGCTATTCTTTGAATGCAGAGGAAATTCTCGACTCAACATTCAATGCAGAGGGATATGATGGAATTGTTCTGCTAAAGGATATGGAATTTCATAGCACCTGTGAGCACCATCTTCAGCCATTCTCGGGATCAGCTCATATCGCATATATTCCGATTGAAAGAATTGTAGGAATAAGCAAGCTTGCAAGACTATTGGACATGCATTCGAAGCGATTGCAGAACCAAGAGCGAATCACACTGTCAATTGCAGATGATTTGGTCAGGGTGCTGAAACCACTAGGCTGCGCCGTTATTCTTGAAGCTCAACATGGGTGCATGAAGTGTAGGGGCGTAAAGAAACAGAACGCTATAATGTCAACTAGCGCTATGAGGGGGGTATTCTTCGAAAATCCAGAGGCTAGGGCAGAGATTCTGCAGTTAATTAGAGCTAATCGAGCTTAGGGGTGAAGATGTGCAGCAGTATCCTATTGTAGAGATCTTTCATTCTGTTCAAGGCGAAGGCTTCCACACTGGAATTCCTCATGTATTTGTTCGGTTCGGTAACTGTAACCTTAGGTGTGATTGGTGCGATACGGAATTCATGACATTCGACTTAATGGGAGCAGATGAAATAGTTAGGAGGGTTCTAGATTATTCATGCAATAGGGTAATTTTCACTGGTGGCGAGCCTGCAATGCAAGACCTTTCTACTATAGGGGGGATGCTTAAGGAGAAGGGGATTCTTCTTTCCATTGAAACAAATGGCACTATCCCTGTGGATCCAGTTATTGATTGGATATGCGTTAGCCCGAAAGACCAGCTTTACCCAAACGTACCCATCAAGCAAAGAACTGGAGATGAGCTGAAAGTAGTTTATTGCGGTCAAGATATTTCGATGTACGACGAATTGAAAATGGGATTCGATCATCATTTCATACAGCCTTGCTACTTGGAAGAAGAGTCAGTCGCAGATAATGGGAAATTATTCAGGTCTGTAGAGGATCTTGTAAAAAATTCTCCAGGATGGCGCCTTAGTCTACAGACTCATAAATGGATGGGAGTACTATGAGGGCAGTCATGTCTCTATCTGGAGGAATGGACAGTACTGCTCTTCTGATTAGATTATTGGCCAAAGGATACCAAGTCACATGCATTACTTATGACTACGGTCAGAGACATTCTGTCGAGATAGAAAGAGCCAGAGAAAACATCGCATATTTCCAAGACTGCGGAATAATTGTTGATCACATTGTAATCGATCTGAAATCAGCATTTTCAACAATAGAATCGGCTCTAACGTGCTTAGATAAACAAGTCCCAGAGGGGCATTATGAATCTGTGCAAATGAGGCAAACGGTTGTTCCGAATAGAAATGCCATATTCTCATCCATACTGTTTGCTCATGCGTTGAACATCTCTTCAGTTGAGGGGGTAGAAGTAAAGGTAGCACTGGGCGTACACAGTGGGGATCATGAGATTTACCCTGACTGTAGACCAGAATTCTACGACACTCTAGGTCAATCATTCAACATAGGAAACTGGGGAAGTGAGATGGTGTCTTTCTATTTGCCTTACATTGACGGGGACAAAGTTTCTATTCTAACTGATGCATTAAAATCATCGGAAACTCTTGGTCTCGACTTTGATACAATTTTTAGGAATACTAACACATCATATGACCCTGACTCTAGAGGGCGCAGTTCAGGTAAATCTGGCTCAGACGTGGAGAGAGTGCTTGCTTTCCAAACAATTGGCAGAATTGACCCTGTTGAGTATATAGACGGCTGGGAATCGACACTAAAATACGCTTTAGATTTGAAGGAAACTCATGAGGTGTCAAAATGAGTAGGCTTCCG
>CEVZ01231177.1_pt1 | contig 10400 bp, 9 predicted proteins | sample 361371 | NCBI WGS metagenome assembly CEVZ01 (sample SAMEA2620217, study PRJEB7988) | marine metagenome | isolation source: saline water (ENVO:00002010), including
GGGTCGGGCTGTTCGCCCGTTAAAGCGGCACGCGAGCTGGGTTCAGAGCGTCGTGAGACAGCTCGGTCTCTATCCGCTGTGCGCGAAGGATATTTGAAGGAATCTGTTCCTAGTACGAGAGGACCGGAATGGGCAAACCAATGGTGTATCGGTTGTAACGCCAGTTGCATAGCCGAGTAGCTAAGTTTGTTAGGGATAAGCGCTGAAAGCATCTAAGTACGAAGCCCCTCCTGAGATAAGATATCCCATCTCTTTATGAGAGTAAGATCCCCGGAAGACTACCGGGTTGATAGGCTACATGTGTAAGTATAGTAATATATTCAGCTAAGTAGTACTAATAGATCGAGGATTTGATAAATTTCATATCGTTAATTCATGGTCTCGATAGAACAAAAATTATTGCGGGGTGGAGCAGTGGCAGCTCGTCGGGCTCATAACCCGAAGGTCGTAGGTTCGAATCCTGCCCCCGCGACCAAGTTTAAAATTATTTCAATGTACAGATTAGATAATACGGATTTTTTTTGATAAGATTAAATTCTGGTGGTTTTAGCGCATTGGTCCCACCCGTACCCATTCCGAACACGGAAGTGAAACGATGCAGCGCTGACGATACTTGGATGGCAACGTTTTGGGAAAATAAGTCACTGCCAGATTTATATAAATAATAATATTTTAATATACAAAATTAGGTTTAAATTTTGACCAATAAAACTGAAGAAAATGGGCAAGCGCCCGATCTAATGGAGGAACTTCTAAGTTCTAATCCTCCAAAAAAACCTCTAAGACGAGGTGAAATCATAGACGGAAAAATTATGGAGATCAATGATGAAGGTCTCCTTCTTAATATAGGACATAAATCTGAAGGAATTGTTCCTACAAGAGAAATGAGATCTTTTACCAAAGTTGATTATGACACATTAGAAGAAGGGTCTGAAGTTGTTGCACTAGTTATTAATCCAGAAGATGATGATGGAGCAACAATTTTATCTGTTGACAAAGCTAGAGGTGAAAGAGGTTGGAGAGTTCTTGAAAAAGCTAAAGAAGAGGATAAAGCAGTCGATGGAGTAATTATAGGTTCAAATAGAGGTGGAGCTGTCGTTCAAGCTGAAGATGTCCAAGGTTTTATACCATTATCTCAACTTGTTGGTCCTGCTAGAGAATTATTTGTACCCAAGAAAGAAAATGCCAAAGATGGTTTTATTGGCATGAAAATTACATTCAAAATTTTTGAACTTAACCGTAGAAGAAATAGAGCTATTTTTTCTGAAAAAGCAGTTCTTCAACAAGAAAGAGCTCAAAAGAAACAAGAGTTAATTGAAACTCTTCAAGTTGGGAACATCTTGAAAGGAAGAATAGTTGGAGTATCTACATTTGGTGCATTTGTTGATATAGGTGGAGCTGATGGATTGATTCATATTTCCGAATTATCATGGGACCCTGTTTCTTCACCTGCAGATATTGTAACAGTTGGAACTGAGATGGATGTATATGTAGTTAAAATCGACAAAGAAAACTTAAAAATAGCATTAAGTTTAAAGAGGCTTACTCCGGAACCTTGGGAAATAATTAAAGATGAATTAGTAGTGGGTAGAAAAATAGTTGCTAAAGTTACTAAAATAACTACCTTTGGAGCTTTCGTAAGAACAGAGCAAGGAGTTGAGGGATTAGTCCATGTTTCTGAGATTTCTAACCAAGAACTTGGGTCTGTTGAAGATATAGAATCAGTAATAAATGTAGGTCAATCGCTTGATCTTACTATTGTCAATGTTGATACAGAAAGAAAAAGGCTTGGATTGAGTCTTATATCTTCTGCTAAACCAGAAGAAAATAATGAGGTTCAAGTAGCTGCTGTTTCTGAAGACTCTGAAACCAATATCGAAGAAAATTCTGATACAACTTCTGTTTCTAATGATGAAGATTCAACCAACGAAGAAGTGACTGAAGAAGAAAAAGAAGTATAATTTTTTCTTCCAATACGATTTACGATTTTCGTACCAATTTTTTCTCTACTTTTTTATAAATTTCTATAAAAAACTATTGATAAAAAGTTAATATAGATTGAAGATAGTATTAAGAAAGATTTAAAACTAAGTAATTAATTTTATTCAAGGAGTCATTAATGGCTAGTAGGTTTGAAAAATTTTCTGAAAGAGCAAGGCGAGTCTTGGCTCTAGCACAGGAAGAAGCTACTCAGTTCAACCATAACTATATCGGTACAGAACACATACTTCTTGGACTTATTAGGGAATCAGAAGGTGTTGCTGCTAAAGTATTGGTTAATCTAAAGGCAGATACACAAAAAATTAGATCTGCCGTTGAATTTATAATTGGTAAGGGTGATAAACCAACAACTGGAGAGATAGGTCTTACTCCTAGAGCCAAAAAAGTTATTGAGCTTGCTGTTGATGAAGCAAGAAAACAAAGTCATCACTATATCGGAACAGAACATTTGCTCATAGGTCTTATGAGAGAAGGCGATGGGATTGGCGCAAATGTTTTAGAAAGTCTTGAATTATCCCTAGATGTAATTAGAGATGAAACTCAAAATGTTTTGTCTAAGACAGCTTCTTCTGGAGGACAGTCGCAAGGTCCAGTTTCAGGTAAATCTAAAAGTTCTTCAACTCCAACTCTTGATGAGATAGCAACAGATCTTACTAGTAAAGCTGAAAAAGGTGAACTTGATCCTGTGGTAGGTAGAGCAGCAGAACTTGAAAGAGTGGTACAAATTCTTAGTAGAAGAAGAAAAAATAATCCGGTCTTAATTGGTGAACCAGGTGTTGGAAAAACTGCAGTGATTGAAAGGCTTGCTCTTCTAATGATAGAAGGCGATGTCCCAGAAACCCTTGAAGGTAAAAGATTAGTCTCTATGGACATAGGTAGTTTAGTTGCAGGAACAAAGTACAGAGGTGAATTTGAAGAAAGACTTAAGAAGATCGTTAAAGAGCTTACTAGGTCTAAAAACTGTATCGTATTTATAGATGAGGTACACACTCTGGTAGGCGCAGGAGCTGCTGAAGGAGCAGTTGATGCTGCAAATATACTTAAGCCTGCTTTAGCTAGAGGTGATATACAAGTAATTGGAGCTACAACTCAAGATGACTATAGAAAGTATGTAGAAAAAGATAAAGCTTTAGAAAGAAGATTCCAGCCCGTAACAATTGAAGAACCTGATGGAGAATTAACTGTTGATATATTAAACGGTATTAAAGAGCAGTACGAAAATTATCATCAAGTTACTATAACTGATGATGCAATCAACAGTGCAGTTAATCTATCAGATAGATATATAACAGACAGAAATCTCCCTGACAAAGCAATCGATATTATAGATGAAGCAGGTTCACGGGTTAGAATAAGAAATTCTTTTTATCCAAAGCCTCTTAGAGACAAGAAAAAAGAATTAGAAAAAATAAGACGATGGAAAGAAGATGCTATATCTTCTCAACAATATGAAAAAGCAGCTAAATATAGAGATGATGAATTAGAAGCTGCGGCTGAATTTGAAACGCTTGATAAAGAATATGAAGCTTCTAAGCCTAAAAAAGCAATTCAAGTGACGGAAGATGATATTTCTGAAGTAGTGTCTATGTGGACAGGTATTCCATTAAAGAAGTTGGATAATGAAGATAAGGAAAGACTGAAAAAGATAGAAGAAGCACTTAGTCTAGATGTAATAGGCCAAAATGAAGCAATAAATGCAATTTCCAAGGCAGTTAGAAGAGCAAGAACAGGATTAAAAGATCCTAAGAGACCTATTGGCGCATTCTTGTTTTTAGGTCCAACTGGTGTAGGAAAAACCCATCTTGTTAAGCGTCTTGCAGAATTTTTATTTGGTACTGAAGATTCAATGATAAGATTTGATATGTCTGAATATAGAGAAAGGCACACAGTTTCAAGATTAATAGGTTCTCCTCCAGGATATGTTGGATATGATGATGGTGGTCAGTTGACTGAAGCAGTCAGAAGAAAATCTTATTGTGTTATTTTGCTTGATGAAATAGAAAAAGCTCATGAAGAAATTTATAACATTTTACTACAGGTTTTTGAAGATGGTAGACTGACTGATGGAAAAGGAAGAATAGTTGATTTCAAGAATACAATAATAGTAATGACATCTAACCTAGGATCACAAAGAATTTATTCAGAAGGTAAATTAGGTTTTACACAAGATGCCTCAAACAACTCACTAGATTATAAATCTTTAGAAGAGAGAGTGCTTAGTGAAGTTGAAGATCCTAAAAATGGATTTAGACCTGAGTTCCTAAATAGACTAGATGATAAAATAGTTTTTCACCCTCTCGAAAAAAATCATATTCATGAAATTGTTGATCTTCTCCTCAAGGAAGTTAGCGATAGGCTGAAAGATCATGATTTATCTTTATCATGGACAGAAAAAGCAAAAGAGTACTTAGCTGATAATGGATTTGACCCTAAAATGGGTGCAAGGCCTCTTCGAAGGACTATCCAAGAGAAAGTTGAAGATAAACTGTCTGATGATTTGCTAAGCGGTAAATTTACACCAGGTGATTCTATTGTTCTAGATCATGATAAAAAGTCTGATGATCTTACCATAGAAAAATCTAAAAAAGTAAGGAAATCTCTAGCTAAAAAATCTTAATCCAAGAGATAATCATAAATTTATTTTATTCTGATAAAATACTTGAAATAAAATAATTTTTATTATGACTACAGCTTACTTTAATTTAATTGGCGGACTTAGCGGTGATATGCTCTTATCAAGTCTTTTTGATTCTGGATTGGATCAACATAAGTTGCATAATGAACTAAAAAAAATTGATGATATAGACTTTAATTTTGACCTAAAAGATGCAAAAAAACATAATATAAATGGAACTCATACTGAAGTTGTAATTCTTGACTCTATAAAATGGAATTGGAAAGCATTTTATAAATCTATAAATAACTCAAAACTTAGTAAATCAGTCATAGATAGAACAATTGAGTGTTTTGATCTTCTTAAAGAAGCAGAAGAATCAGCTCATGATGAAAAAAATCCACACCTGCATGAACTAGGAACTTCCGACACTATTATCGATATATGTGGATTTTTTATTGGAATAGATCTACTAGGAATTACAGATATTATTTGTTCCTCAATTCCTGTAACAAGTGGATTTATAACTACGAGTCATGGTACTCACGAAACTTTGGCTCCTGCTACAAAAAAAATTGTTGAAAAATATAAAATTCCAATCCGTTACATTGAAGGAGCTTCAAATATAGAAACAGTGACTCCAACCGGCCTTTCGATACTTGCTAGTATAGCCAATTTTGATCGATCTATTAATATAAAACCATCCAATTTTGGAGTCGGCTTAGGGACAAAGAATTTTGAAAAATTTCCTAATGTTTTGACTGTTACTTTAGGCTCAGATAACCCAAAAGAAAATATAGTTTCAATGAAAACATTATTAGAAACAAATATTGATGATATGAGCCCCGAAATTGCTGGAAGTCTTATTGATCAAGCTCACTCTTTGGGAGCTTTAGATTGCTGGATTTCAAACTATTATGGCAAAAAAAATAGACCAGGTATGACATTTCATATCCTATGTGAAAATATTGATAGAGATAAATTTTCAAGTTTTATTTTTGAAAATACTTCATCTCTTGGTTTTAGAGTAATTCAGATTGAAAGAGAAGAAACAGAAAGAAGCACTGAAGAGCTTGATTCTTCTTTTGGAAAAATTAAAATCAAGTTCAAATATCTAAATAGCAAACCATATTCTTTTAAGGTTGAATATGATGATATTTTAGAAATTTCTAAAAGAACAGGTATGCCTCCCTTTATCATTACAAAACAATTGGATTTAGAGATTAATAAGAAATATAAGTTTTTTAGCTGATTTTTTTCCCTGTTATTAAGTTTTTAATCATAGAATATATATATGCCTCAGTAGCTCAGTTGGCCAGAGCAGCCGACTTGTAATCGGCAGGTCGGGGGTTCGAATCCCTCCTGGGGCTCCATTATTTTAATTTAAATCAACTATGCAGGGGTTGGGGAGTGGTTAAACCCACCTGTCTGTAAAACAGGCGCTTTATGCTTCACAGGTTCGAATCCTGTCCCCTGCACCATTTTTTCATCTATTTGTTTTTAGTATCATAGTCATATGCCCACATAGCTCAGTGGTAGAGCGCGTTCTTGGTAAGAACGAGGTCGGAAGTTCAATTCTTCTTGTGGGCTCCATTATAAAAAGCATCTCAATATCTATCGAATTACAAAAATAAAATAAAAATATATATAAAAATTCGAAAAAAGAGTATAAAATGTATAGATTGACGAATTTATTCGTATTTATGTTTAAAAAAATAAAAGTTGGAGAAATAAAAAAAAATGTCTAAGCAAGTATTTGATAGAAGTAAACCTCACGTAAACGTGGGAACAATTGGTCACGTTGATCATGGTAAAACAACATTAACAGCTGCAATAGCAACTGTTCTGTCACATTCACAAGATAATGTGTCTGCTAAATCTTTTGAAGAAATAGATAACGCTCCAGAAGAAAAAGAAAGAGGTGTAACAATTGCTACATCTCATACGGAGTACGAAACAGATACAAGGCACTATGCTCACGTTGATTGTCCTGGTCACGCAGACTACGTAAAAAATATGATAACTGGTGCAGCCCAAATGGACGGAGCTATATTAGTTGTTGGAGCAGATGATGGACCTATGCCTCAAACTCAAGAACATATTTTGCTTGCTAGGCAGGTAAATGTACCAAAGATCGTAGTAGCATTGAATAAATGTGATCAGATGGATGATGAAGAATTATTAGAGTTAGTAGAACTTGAAGTAAGAGAACTTCTTTCAAAATATGACTTCCCAGGAGATGATATTCCAATTGTTAGAGTATCTGCTCTTGAAGCACTTGAAAATGCAGAAGATTCAGGTAACAAGTGGGTTCAATCAATACAAGATCTTGCAAAAGCAGTTGATGACTATATTGATGTTCCTGAGAGACCAATGGATCAACCTTTCTTAATGCCTGTTGAAGACGTTTTCTCAATCAAAGGTAGAGGTACTGTGGTTACAGGAAGAATAGAAAGAGGAGAAGTTAAAGTAAACGAAGAAATTGAAATAGTAGGTTTTGGAAAGCAAGAAAAAGTTGTTGTAACAGGTGTTGAAATGTTCCACAAAACTCTAGAATCTGGAATTCCTGGTGATGCTGTAGGTATTCTTTTGAGAGGAATTGAAAGAGAGGATATAGCAAGAGGAGCTGTATTGGCTAAACCTGGTTCTATATCACCTAAACAAAAAGCTAAAGCTCAAGTTTATGTTTTAACAAAAGATGAGGGTGGACGACATACTCCATTTTTCTCAGGATATAAGCCTCAGTTCTACATAAGAACTACAGACGTAACAGGTGAGGCAAGATTAGCTGAAGGAACAGAAATGATTATGCCTGGTGACAATACAGAGATGGACATAGAACTAATGTACCCTGTAGCTTTAGAAGAGAATCTTAGATTTGCGATTAGAGAAGGTGGAAAAACAGTAGGATCAGGTGTAATAACATCTATTTCCTAACTAGACTTGGAAAATAACTATGGCAAAGAAAAGTGCAGTTAGAACTGTACTTACACTCGATTGCGAGTGCGGTAAGTACAGCTATCATACTGAAAAAAACAAAAGAAATACTGAAGGTAGGTTGGAACTAAAAAAGTTTTGTCCCACATGCAGAGAAAGAAAAACTTTTAAGGAAAAGAGATAATTTTGTCTACGCAACCACCAAAACTTTCAGGCAAGGGGTTTTCCCCAATAAGCTTTCTATCTGAGGTTATAGGAGAGCTTAGAAAAGTAACATGGCCATCAAGACAAGAATCGACTAGGCTTACTATTATGGTTCTTGCTTTATCAATAATCATTGGAATATTCTTGGGGTTATTTGACATGCTCTTTTCTAGATTTTTTTCTATTCTCTCAAATAGTTAAACTCTTCCATATAGGAATATAAAATGCCAGAAAATACAAAAGAAACACAAATACAAGAAGAATCAAGATGGTATATTCTTCATACCTATTCAGGGCATGAGGATAAAGTCAGTGAAAATCTAAAACAAAGAATAGAAAATCTAGATCTATCAAAAACTATTCATGAAGTTTTAGTACCATCTGAAGTAAAAATTGAAATCAAAGATGGAGAAAGACAAGAAGTAAATAGAAAAATGTACGCAGGCTATCTTTTGGTTAAGATGATAATGACCGATGATTCATGGTTTGCAGTTAGAAATACACCTGGTGTTACAGGATTTGTTTCAGCTGAAGATGAAACAGACAGAAGGCCAAAGCCAGTTCCGTTAGAAAGTCATGAAGTTGATAGGATAATGAAGAGAATGCAGAGTGGATCACCATCAATATCTGTAGGTTTATCTCAAGGTGACTCTGTTAAGATTTTGGATGGTCCTTTTGCGGAGTTTATGGGGACTGTAGATGTCGTAAATAAAGAAAGAGGAAAAGTTACTGTACATGTCTCTTTCTTTGGAAGAGAAACTCCGTTAGAATTGGATTTCTTACAAGTTGAAAAAGCATAAGGAAATATAAATTGGCAAAAAAAGTAATCGGAATAATAAAACTTCAACTTCCTGCTGGAAGTGCTAATCCTGCCCCACCTGTTGGTCCCGCTTTAGGACAACATGGGGTTAATATTATGCAATTTTGTAAAGAATATAACGAAAAAACGAAACAGTTATCAGGATCAATTGTACCTGTTGAGATTGAAGTGTATGCAGATAGGTCTTTTTCATTTACTCTAAAAAGTCCTCCGGCATCAGATTTGATAAAAAAAGCAATAAATAAAAAAAGTGCTTCTTCAACACCTGGAGTTGAAATGATAGGTGAAATAACTAGAGCTCAACTTGAAGAAATAGCCAAAATAAAAATGGAAGATCTAAATGCCTATGATGTTGATGCTGCAGTAAAAATTTTAGCAGGTAGTGCAAGAAGTATGGGTGTTATTGTAAAGGAATAATTAAAGTGAAAAAAACCTCAAAAAGATTTTCAGAAATCAAATCAAAAACTCAAGATCAAAAATTTCAACTTTCAGAGGCTATAAAGCTCTTAAAAGAATGTGCGAATGCAAAATTTGATGAAGCTGTTGAGTTTCATATTAAAACTAGTGCTGACCCGCGTCATGCTGATCAACAAATAAGAGAAACATCAGATTTACCTAATGGTACTGGTAAGAAAGTTAGAATAATGCTATTTGCTGAAGGTGAAACTGCTAATTCAGCGAAGGACGCTGGAGCTGAATATTTAGTTGATGATGATATTTTGAAAAAAATTGAAGAAGGATGGGATGATTTCGATATCGCTATAGCAACACCCGAAATGATGCCAAAAATTGCTAAACTAGGTAAACATTTGGGAAGAAAAGGTCTTATGCCTAATCCAAGATCTGGTACAGTTGTGCAAGAAGATAAGCTTGTAGAAGCTGTTGAAAAAGCTAACAAAGGTAGAGTAGAGATAAGAATGGACAAAGATGCAATTATTCATACTAGAATTGGTCTTTGCTCGTTTTCTGAGGAACAAATAATAGAGAATTTATCTTCAGTTTACTCAACAATTGTTAATAATAAGCCAGATGGAGTAAAGGGAAGTTTAATAGATTCTGCTTCTATTTGTTCTACCATGGGTCCTGGAATTACTCTTGATTTAGATAATTTGAGAGAATCAGTTGTTAATTAATAATTCTTTGTGATAGAATTAAAAAATACTTAAGACAACAGGTAGCTAGTAAATCCTGTCGAGGTTATAGAAAAATTATATATTTTTATTTACCGGTCTGAGAGCCGGTTTTTTTTTGGAGAAAATTTTGCCAAATCAAAGAAAAATTGAACAAGTTAAAGAGTTATCTGAGCTGTTTTCAAACTCAGATACCATAATTATGGCTGACTATAAAGGAACTTCAGTTAGTGAGTTGAGTGGATTAAGAAGAGCCTTAAATGACACATCTGCGAAATTCAAAATTGCTAAAAATACTTTGGCAAAGTTAGCTGCTGAACAATCAAGTAAAGATGCATTATCTGAAGAAATTACTGGGCCTCTAGGATTTGTTTTAACTAATGAAGATCCTTCTCAGGTCACAAAAGTTCTATTCAAGTATGCTGAAGATAACGACATCGATTTTGTTATAAAAAAAGGTTTAGTTAATAATGATCTTCTTGATGAAGGAACATTACAAAAACTTTCTAAATTACCTTCTAAAGAAATTTTGTTAGCTAAATTGATGGGTAGCATGAATAGTCCAGTAACAAATTTGGTATTTGTTTTACAAGGAACAATTCAAGCTTTTGCTACTGTTTTGCAAAGACATGTAGAAAATTCTAATTCAGCAGAAGCCGAAGCACCAGCAGAAGCCGAAGCACCAGCAGAAGCC
>CEVZ01175676.1_pt1 | contig 10394 bp, 9 predicted proteins | sample 361371 | NCBI WGS metagenome assembly CEVZ01 (sample SAMEA2620217, study PRJEB7988) | marine metagenome | isolation source: saline water (ENVO:00002010), including
TTACCACTAACACCACCACTTATACTACCACCTGTATGAGCACCAATAAAAGTGGAAGCTGTTATAGTCCCACTAGCAGTTATATCTCCAATTTGGTCTGTATTTCCAAGAATAAAGACATCACCAGTTACATTAAGAGCATTAGAAGTTAAATCATTACCATCTATTTTAACATTACCCTTCACATGAAGAGATCTTTTAGCATGTTCTTCAGTATCTGTGTTTGCATCAGGACCTATCATCACTGTTGCTACTGGAGTTTCATCATCAAAAGCTTCATCATCACCAATCTCCACAGGACCCTCCACATAACCAGATCCTCTTATAGCTTCTGTACCTTTACCTAAACACTTAGCTTCTCCTGCTCCTACTTGAAATTGTTTTCCAACTTCTATACTTGGGACTTTCATAATTACCTCCTATAAATTGTCCTTAAAGAAACTGCCAAATTTTTCTGACATTTTCTTAGTTTGCTCTTCAAATTCACTTAAGTTTTCAGTGAATCCTTCAGCCATTCCTTCCATTTGACCAGTCAACTCAACAACCTCAGGTGAGTTTGCTAAATCTTTTAATTTTCCTGGCAATCCTGACTTCTTCAATTCATTAGCAGTGGCTTCCATTGTAGTAGGAAGGTCTCTCATTATATCCTCTAAAGCAGATGATAATTTACCACTCTTAGCTGCAAGTTTGTCTGCAGACTTAGATCCCAACAATGAAGTTGCACCATCAGCAAAATCCATCAACCCTCCATAAACATTCATAATACCTTCACCAATCACATTAACAGTATTTGCTGATACTATCTTAGTAGAAGCTGAACTAGTGACTTCAATATCAGGAGACTCTATACGAATTTTTTCATTTGAATTTAATTTAATGACTCCATTTCTTCCATCATTTCCTGTTGCTAACAACTCTATATTCTGAGCAGATAATCTAATGGTTCCATGTGGAGCAGCAATAGTAATGTCTCCATTCTGTGCTAATAAATTATATGCTGGAGGATTTACTACTTTACCACCATCAGCATTCTTAGCACCTCTTATATCTTCCCCACAATTGATACTAACAGTGCCAGGAGCATGTATATTAGTACTCCCTTTTTGTCCTTGTCTAACATCTCCATTAGATCTCATTCTAATGTAATGTCTCCCTCCATCATCACCAGTCCTAACATAATATCCAAACTGTTTTTCTTTTATGATGTGTCCAAATCTTATTTCTCCATGTTCATTTCCTATTCTATAAGGATGTTTATTGGTTGGTTTACTCATTAGAATTTACCTACACAATCTACAACTTGAATAATATCAGTAGCAGGTGCTACTACCTCATCCATATCTACCCTCATAACTTTAAATGTTGGTACTAACTTAACATTATATCCACTCTGGCTTTGAATATAAATCTTAGGATCATCTTTAAATCCACTTCCACCATCATCCACACATACTTTATTAATGGTTCCTAAAGCATCACATCCACATATGGTTAACTTTGCACCATTATCAGGTTCAACCACTACAGTATCCTTGGAACAATCATAGTTAAATCCACCATCAACAACATTAATACTATCTATAACAAGAACGACAGGATATTCTCCAACACTTGAAGTGGGTGAGTCTCCACGTGAAGGAACTTCTTCAGGTGTTTTAGCTGTAATTTGTGTACAGTCTTCACCATCTATAATAATTACCTTCCCTCCAGGTTCTGTTACCTCATCGCCAGGACATACTGTTATCACTTCACCTGGAGAATAAGGAACATCATATGTACCATCTGCTCTTTTAATTGTAGTCTCATCAGCTTCTGCCCATGTTGTACCATCTCCACCCTGACTACCATCAGGAGAAGTAATATATCCTGTGCCAGTATCATTCATTATAACATCAACAACTTGACCATCATTAATAACTGCAGTACCTGAAGCACCTCCTCCCTTCCCACAAGAATCTTTAAAACTTACAAAGGGAACATCAGTATACCCACTACCAGGTAATATTATATCTACACCTAAGAGAGTACCAGCAGCACCTATGATTGCATTACCTGCTGCACCAGATCCACCTCCACCAAAAAATTCTATGGTAGGAGGACCACATTTTAATGGACCAACATTACAAGACATCATAGCATCACCAAAAACATCACCAAAATCAGCCCCTTCAACAGCACCTTTTATACTATCTCCTATATTTTTAAACTGATCAAAAGATTTTTTAACTCCTGAATATATTTCCTTTGCTTTAAACATCAAACCAGGAATATCTAAAGTACCTAAAACATCAGGACCTACAATACCTCCACTTGAACTCCAAGATTGAACCTCAGAACAATTTGGAGATGCTGCACATGAAAGAAAAGCCATTGCACTACTGGCAACATCTGTTAGATCAGCAACAATATCATTAACTCCTCCAATAGATGATAAAAATGATTTAATAGGACCAAGAATAGAACCCACTGCACCATCAATAACTCCACTAATTCTTCCCAATAAAGATCCTACAAAATTATTAATAACACAAAGAGGACCATTAATAAGTTTATTCATAGCCTCATTTAAAAACTTACCAACCATCTTAAAAAGATTGGCTTGTATATTTCTAAAAGCACAAGAAAGATCATCAAAAGCTTTGTCTTCTTTCTTCTTTGCTTCAGTTAATTTAGATACTGGAAGACTGCTATAAGCTTTTGCCATAGCTTTGTTAATATTTTTAGTAACATTTAACTGAATGCTATCAGTTATTCTTTTAACCTGACCAGTAATATCTTCTTGAGCCTGTGCCATAGTCTCATCTATTGCTCTCTCCAAATCACTAATATCTTTTAAGGCTCCTGACACATCCACTTTAGCCTTACCAACTTTAGTAGATATTTTTTCCTTCCATTTTTTCTTTGCTTTCTCAAGTCTTTGCTTTCTATTAAGAGCATTCTGTAAGATAGTTTGTATTGGAACTTCTCTACTTAAATCACATCCACTATCTTTTGGTAGATTTTCTTTTACTTTATCATCTTCTTCACTACAAAGATCAGCTCCACTTTTAATTTGATCTTGACCATTAATACTTTCTACACATACTTTATCTGTATTTGCTTGGTCTCTATTTACTGGAAGTTGATAGTTAGCAATAACATCATCAACTGAATTAGTACCACTGAATATTTCAAGACCTAAAGGTCCCATATTACGTTTTACTTCTACATATTGATTAACACCAAACACTCCAGTGATAACAGGTTGCTGACCATCATCACCATCTAAAAAGAATCCTTGAACAAACATCCCCTGTCTAAGATTAGGGGACTGTGATGCTCCTCCTTGACCAGATCCAGCAGTAACTGGAAACAATACAGATGCCCAAGGCAACTGCTCATCAGGAAGTTCATCTACATTAGATGGATGATATCCTAATATACGAACCTTATATCTATAATCAAATCCTTTAAATTCTTTATTATCTTCTGTAGGACGCTCAGCTATATTAGCAATCCAATTAGTTTGCTTTACTATCTGACCTATCCACCAGACATATCCATCACGTCCAAGATAGTGTGTTTTTAGTAATGAATTTTCTAACATTAATCGTCGTAAACTCTACACTCCATTGAATCTGGATGGTTGTCGCAATATACTTCTAAGTGTTGATCCTCATGTCTGGTATGCCAATCATTAATCTTACCTTCATTAGAATCTACTTCATCTTCTGAGTGAGCATGGAAGGCATCATTATGCATTTGTAAATCTGCTTCAGTATATTCAATCATACCATGATTAATATGTTCTTTATGATCCTTAGGATCTATGTAGACCTCATGATCTAAGTCATGTTCTGGATTTTTAGTGGTCATAATTCTCCTTAGAAAGGTGTTCTACCAAAACTATCTCTTACTAATGTTAGATTAGTAGAAGATTGATCAGATGTCAAGCGATGACACAGACTTGATATCATATATATGCCACTACTTTGTTTATTCACACCAGAATTTTTGTTTGTGCTGACTTCAGGAAAATCACAATAAATTAAATCACCAGCTCTTAAAGAAAAATCTGCTGCTATAGTAATATTTATTTTGATAGCAAACAATTGATTATATCTCATCAAAGACTGAACCATAGTCTTAGGTGCATTGAAAGTAGGATTAGTTGGATCATTCTTCCAAGCCTCCAACTCATCATCAGTACTCTTACCTGCAGGAAGGGTTCCAATGTCAAGAATTCTGGTCATGATTCTTGATGGTTCCTCTCCAAAATTCTCTATAGATTCTTGAATAGATTGATTCCCTCCAGTCTTAACCTTTTCATCTTGCACACTAAAATCTTGATCCACATACTTATAATCATAAAAATTAAAATAGATACTTCTATTAGAGTAAGCTCCTATACTTAAGTTGTTTTGCAAATCTATATCTCTATCAATAGAATACTTCAGAACCTTTCCATCATATTCAGTAGGTTTAAAAGGAGTTGATGTTAAAGTATACCTTTTCTTATATGGTTGCCCAAACAAACCATCAATAGATTTAAACTTAAATCCATCTTGAGTTTGATAAAAAAGATATCCTGCTGTTCCTTCACCTGGTTGTGCTGGTATTGATTTAGATGCTAACCAAGTACAAACATACAATGGTTTTCTATTATTACCAATAAAATTATAGTTGATTAAGGTTTCATCCACATCCACATCAACACTTAATGTTTCACTCATTATTTTTTTAACATTCTCAGATATCTTTCCATCATATCTCTTTACAACTCTCTTTAAATCATTTTTAAACAGCTCTTCAGATGCAAGATCTAAAAAATAATTTGACTCTAAAGTATCCGAAACAACACTCCTTACTCTATTCACATATAAATTAGGAGTTAACTTACCTCCTATTGAATCTCTTAAATCAATATCAACCTTCTCTCCTCCTCTAATGGGTAGTTTATCTAAAAAATCGGCAGTCTCCTTTACTCCAACTGTTAATGTTACAGCACTGGACAATACATTCTCATAATATCTAATGTCAGCTAAGGTAGATCTACTATCGTGCTGAGTCTCATTCCCAGAAAAATCATGAGAATTATCTTTACCATGAACCTTAAACTTTCTTATATCACCTGGCCTTAAAGTTAAAGGGTTGGTTTTACTATCAAATAATTGTCCTAAGTTACTCATCAGATTATACCTTTGCTAATGATACACTTTCTAATGTGTCAATACTATTTACCCCACCACCTATAGGTATCAATGTCATCTTAGATGATCCACCAGTGTTTGATGCAAGTTCTTGTTGAGGAACAGGGACTATAATAGGAGAGTCATCCTCATCTACTGTTTGAGATATGGATGCTATACTATTTGCTAATTTTTCATTAGCAGATGATTGTTGACCTAAAAGATTTTCAATACTTTTCAAATAAGAATCATCATTTAATTTCTTATCCTGTATAAGTTTTAAAATAGGATCAGATCTTCTTCCTACATCCTGAACATATCCTGATGGTACTCCAGGTCTATTATCTGGATCAGCAAATTCTAATTGTCTTGCTGCTTCTTCATAATCACCAGCAGCAAATGCCTTTGTAAAAGAAGGGAATCCTTTATACCAATTAGGTCCCATGTTAAATGTAAGATCAATCAATGCTGCTTGCTGTCTCTTACTTGCTTTAAAGAAACCAGGAATTTTTTGAGCAGCAAAAAGATGTTCATTAAAATCTCTTTCAAATAATTCGTCAGCTCTTTCTTGAGATATAGTTTCTCCAAGAGGCATGTCCATAAGATCAGGATCACTCTCATCTATAAGATGTCCATACCCTATAGTAGGTAAACCTTTACTATCCAAATACTTATCTAAACGCAATCCCTCATGCTCCTTAATCATCTCCATAGCAAAGGGTCTATCCTCTCTCATAGGTTGACCTTCTAATGTACCAGCAACTGCTGGACTTCCCAAAGCCATATTCCCCATGAATGATAATAAATTTTTAAATTGATTCACTGCATTTATATCATCATCAGATTCTGCCTTTGCTTCTTGCTCTCCAACATCATCCATCTCATCTGCTGTGGTTCCAGCTTGCTTATCTAAATCATCAGCCTGTTTTTGAATTTTATCAATCTCTTTAGGTATTCTCTTAGCATACTCCTCATCATCAGCTGGTTGAACCTTAGAAAATATATTTAAAAATTTAGATGCTACCCAAGAGAAAATATTCCATAGAGGAGAAATATACTCACCCAATCTCTTAAAAAAACTTTTTATAGTTTCATATGTATCTTTAAAAAATTTAATTATCTGAGTGAAATTTTTATATAAGGTAAGTATTAAAGTGCCTAAAACTATAGTAGATATAAAATTAATTATACCATCCAACCATGACCCACTCTTACCTATGACTTTTGAAATTCCAGATACAAAATTAGATTCTCCACCACCTTCAAGTTTATTTTCTCTCTGCCTCTTCAAATCTAATTGATCCTTTTTCCCCTGATCATCTGCCTGTTTCTTTGTTAATTTATTATCACCTATTAATGTAGATAAAATATTAGAAAGAAATTTATTAATTATATTAATTATAGAAGCAAATGCTTGAAGAATTCCTCCCTTAGATGTAGCTTTATCTCTAGCAGGATCAGATGTTGTCTGTAAGAATTTAGCTCCAGATATTTTATTAGATCCAGATTTAACGATGCTTGATGGTTTATTAATTCCTACAGATTTTCCAGTAACAGATGTTTTTTTAGTTGTAATATTAGACGCTACTTTAGAACCAGAAGATGCTTTCTTTCTGGTTGCCTGAAATATTTTAAATCCTGTAGAAAGAAGTGGAAGTACCATTCTACACCCCTATAGCACTATGTTTCATATTATATTGAGATCCAGCAAGAGAAACTAAAAAATTCTGCATGTCTATTGAACTTACTGCAGTCACTTCACTAGTTCCAGTCTGTTGATTGGTTTGACTACCACCAGTTTTAGTAGGAACAACCACAACATTAACTTCCTTTTTCTTTTTATTCATAGAAAGGTCTGGTCCTTTCTTTAGGTTATCTTCTATTACAGAACTTCCTATAGCACCTAAACTAAGACCTAAAGATATACCTTGCATACCTGGTATCAAACTGGTGACTGCACCTGCACCAAACAATCCAGCAGCCATAAAGTTACCTTTCTTTAACTCTTCAATAGCTGATACTGAATCAAGATAGGTTCCAAGTAAAGGAAGTCCTCTAGCTACAGTTTTCATTGTTCCCTTGAGTCCAGCGTTAGTAGCAAGTTTTTTAGCACCAGTTCCTAATAATTTTTTTCCAGCATTAGGTAATTTATCTGTAGGCACTGCATCCAATACCATATCACTTCCCATACCTAAAATATTTCGAGGCTTTGCAACTCCCTTTAATGGATCTAATGTGGTTTTCTTTAAACCCTCTGTAATTAATTTTGCTAATTTAGGATCACCCTTTGATAATATATCCAATCCAGACTCAGTTCCTACTTGAGAGAGTCCTTTATTAAGAGCAATCCTATCAGCACCAGTAGCTTTACTCAAATTTTGAGTCATCTTTATCAAATCACTATCAGCCATCCTAGATAACTCTGGATTTTTTAACCCAAATAAAGATCTTCTAACTCCACTAAAAGATCTTTGAAAAGCACCTATTGTAGATTTTTTTATATTTCCCAATGACCCTTTCATTCTCCCAAATAAACCAGGAGTTTTTATAACTGGGTTTGCACCCATTACATCTGCTGCCCAAAATTTTGATCCACCAGTTGGAATTGGTATTTTTTTAGGACCTAATGTTTTAGTAATATTCCTAAATCCTGTCCCATATAATTTACTACTAATATTAGCTGATTTAAGAGCAACATCAACACTAGTATCGGTTGCTTTCTTTAATATTTTTCTTCCTGGTTGAGTTTGAGTAAACCCTTCCCCCAATCTAAATAACTTTCTAAAAAGATTAAAACCCCCTTTTACAAGAGCTCCTGATAATCTAGCTAACTTACCAATAGCCTTACCAACTCTACTAACAAGCCTAAAAATTCTATACCCAATTCCTAAAGTTAGTATTGCTATTACACCTTTAAATACCCCTTCACCATTCTTAGAAAGCCAATCAGCAATACCTTGAATAGTCTCCAAGTTCTTAGGATCTTGCATCCATTTATAGAATCCTAAAACTGCCGACCCAAGTATAATATTTTTAAAGAAATTTAATAAAGAATCCCAAAAAGAAACTATGGGTTTAGTAATAGTTTTCCTAACTCTATCACCCAAACCTTTCTTATCACTACCCTCTAACTCACTTTCTCGTTTCTTCTTTGCATCTAATGCATCCTTTCTTCTTTGACGAGCAGCAAGTAATCTTTTAAATATAAATTGAACTCCCAATAAAGTAGATATATTTTTAAGAAGTGATGCTATACTTTTTAATCCATTAAGAAGTCCAGCAAATATAGTTTCATTATCATCCTGTGCAGGAGGTAGCATTGCTACTGAACTTACCTTAGGTTTTGGAGCAGGTTTTGCTTTAGGTATAAAGTTGCTCGCTTTTATTCTTGTTCTCTTCTCAGTAATCTTCTGAGCCTTACTAGGAGTAGCAGCTCTACTTGCACCTCTTATTTCTTTTACTGCATCCTGCAGTATAGGAATTCTACCATCATTAGGATCTAAACTATTAATTACTCTCACCAATGCCCTTAATATATCGTCAGCATCCATCTCCCAGACTGGATAACCAAGATCTGTAAGTATTTTAACTGGGCTGGTGGTTGCTGGAGCCATTAACTACTTGCTTGTTGTTGCCTTAATTTTTCATCCTCAAGGTATTGTTGAAGCATCCCAACATATATATCCCTTTCCCAAGGAATTAAATTTTCAATCTCAGTTAATGAATATTTATGGTACTGCATCAAGGAGAAATTAAGTTTATAATAATTCTCCAGATCCATATGCACCATACCTATGCGAAAAAAGATGCTAACCCTTCTAATACTACAGTACTTTCAACTTCAGTCTTAGGATTTTTAATGGTTACATTATGAGATAACTTAGGCATAGTAGTAAAGAAAGTTTCAATCTCTTTAAACTGCAGACTATTCATCTGCTCTAAGAAATCTTTCATCTCTTTCTTAGTGCAATCAGAAGCAGCCCATACCTCATCTTCATTATAAATTTTATCAATACAAGATGCTATCAATTCAAATGACTGATCCATTCCTGGTTGATCATTAAAGTCAAAATTATTTTTAACAAACTCATCTAAAGAAGGATACTTCATCTCCATTATCAACTTAGCATCCAACTTAATCTTATTAGTATGACTCTCATCCCTCTGAATTTTAATATCATCTATATTGATAGTCACTGGTACTTGAGTCTCTCCATCATCAGGAGCAATCAGATTAACTTCAATCTCTTCACCTACAGACTTGCCTCTGATATTAAGAAACAAATATTCAATATCAAAAGTAGGTAATGACTCTATCTTCACACCTCTAGTTTGAATGCAATTTTTTAATACTGCTCTAATAGCAGTAGTGATTTGTTTAGTATCTTCAGACTCTAATGCTAAGACTAAAAGTTTTTCTTCCTTAACTAAGAAGGGTCTGTATTTAACTTTCTTTCCTGTAGATGGCAACTCAAGTTCATAACTTGGCGTAACAATGGTGGGTAATGGCATAATATCTTATAGAAATTTCAGTATGTTTATTTAGAAGAGAGTAGCTAAGGAATCTGTATAGTCCTCCACTACATACCTAATAAATGAGAATGAAACACTGCATTTTAAAACTTGTCCTTGCTCATAAGAAAGAGGAATAGCAGTAATATCTCTAGGAAAAGCTTGAACAAAAGTATAATCAAAAGTTACCTTGGGTAAGGTAGACTCCTCTGCAAAATGATCCTTTTCAAACTTAGTTAAAAATATATCATTCTTATATGTTTTAGGATAAGCAACTCTTTGATGAGTGAAAGGACTTTTAAATCTTGTAGGATCAGTAACTCCACTTATATGATCAATCCATCTTTCAAATAGTTTAATTACATTATAGTTTCTGTCAACATAGAATGTCAACCCTAACACATCATCATATATTCTTCTATAAGCCATCTTCTCAGTGACACCTTGATAATCACTGGTGACATCATGAGTAGCTAAAGATGATCCTGGAAGATTAGCCTCTGAACAAGACAAAGCAATATTATCCAAATCAAAATTACTTAAATCTGCTACCTTAGATCTTACTGCTGCTGGTATAGATAAAGTTAAAAGATACTGAGAAGATTGAGCAACGTTAAGTATCCTTGATTTTATATCACTTACTCTTAATCTTTGTGGTCGTGCTCCCGCCATCTATAAATATTTTAGATTATATATTATGTATAAGAGATGGCT
>CEVZ01220202.1_pt1 | contig 10389 bp, 17 predicted proteins | sample 361371 | NCBI WGS metagenome assembly CEVZ01 (sample SAMEA2620217, study PRJEB7988) | marine metagenome | isolation source: saline water (ENVO:00002010), including
ATCAAGTAAACCTGAGTACTGCGCAACGCCACCCTCCCAATTAACTGTAATTGGTATTTTAGATTTTTCTTTTACATATCTCGATTTTTCAATATTAATTACAAAATCATAACCAGTCACCTCCGTACCTTTTTTATTTTGACGACGACCAAGAATCCAGATTGCATCTGCTGAATAGTAAATGCCAGTACCACCACCGACAATATCTTTTGGAAACAATCCGATTTCTTTATATGTATGATTCACAGCAAGCAATGGAATATTTTTCATAGCTAAGTAAGGTGTTGACATACGGAATAAACCTTTAAGTGCTTTAGCACGTGACATGTCAGCAACAGACTTTTCATTTAAAGCATCTTCCATTTCTTTCTTAGATGCTAAGTTACCAATTGAATCAATAACTACAATAACTTTATCATCACGGTCAAGTTCTTCTAATTGACCAATCAAATCAAATTTTAATTCTTCTACATTTGTAATAGGTGTATGTAATACACGAGAAGTATCAATATCAAATTGATTGAAGTATGCTTGAGGCGAACCAAATTCTGAATCATAAAATAGCATGACAGCTTCAGGATATTTTTCCATATAAGCTGCTGCCATAAGCAATGCAAATGAAGTTTTAAAATGCTTGGATGGACCTGCTAAGACTGTGAGTCCAGGTGTAAGTCCGCCATCCACGGAGCCTGATAAAGCAACATTGACCATAGGTACTTGTGTCTTTACCATATCTTTTTCGTTAAAAAATTTAGACTCAGAAAGTATTTCAGTATGTTTCAACTTACTATTCTTTTTGAGTTTATCCATAATACTCATAAACATCTCCTATGTTATGAATTAATTCTACCATATTTTCGTCTAAATGTAAACTAAAAAAATGCTTCAAGCGTACCAGGTTTTTTTCTAGAGAATATAGTTTTAGTTTTATTATCTTGTACTACATATTCTGATTTAATCGTATCAGCTGTTCCACCTAAAAAGTCTTTTACATTTGCTGCCATATCCATAGCTGTAGTAACAGGTACGTTTTGGCAAATCATATTAAGATTTTTTAATCCACCTTGTAATTGAAAATCCTTTGGCATCTTCATAATGTCCAAAGCTTCACGTGTATTGATGTATCTATCTTGATCAGGATGAACTAAGCTATGAGGGAAATGACCTACAAACGCGCCGATATGATCTTTGCCAATCTCTGTCATTTTTCTCATAATGTTCTTACCAGCTTTTAGCTTTTCATACATGTATATGCATTTCTCTGAAAGTTTTTGGTGACCACGTTCTGCCATCCATTTACTCACTACACGATAATCACCACCATGATCTTCAATATAATGTAATGGATTAGTTGTTTTCTCAATCTTCTTAAAAAATTCTTGGTGTGTAATTCCACCATGCATTTCTTCAAGCACATATTGATAATAAGGATTGTCTGTAGGCTTTGCTTTATTATTCACCTGTTCAAACATAGGATCTTCTGTGTTGGTAGCAGAAGAACGTATCTGATCTTCAATCTTAGTATACGGTCTATTATAATATGAGAACTTAGGTACCTCATTACCTTTCCAAAAGAAATAGAATGCACGATCTCTTACTTGACTTAATCCATGGAGGATTGATTTTGTTTTGTAGATTGAGAAGACATATCCATTATCTTTTGCAATGGATCGTAATCTGTTAACAACTGGTTCTCCCATTTTACTAGCGAGCCGTGGAGCGTTTTCACCCCAGAACACAGTTGGTTTGAGGGATTCGAGCACATACTCTGCAGACTTGACCATCCAATCATTAGTAGTGCTATCACTAGCGCTAGTAGGACTAAGTGAACTGAGACCTGCACAAGGACAGACAGTATTGATAATATCAACTTTGCCAGGAGCAGTACCGCCTTCATCGAGAAGAACATAAGGCATACTATGATTATAATAATTAAGGAGCTGGTTATCATTTGCTTGAAAATCCTTGTACGATAAGATGTACTCGGGCCTAGACCCGAATACTTTTTCCATTGCGATTGTTTCTCCACCAATAAGTGGAACTATACTTGCATATTTAACCATAACTTACATTCTGTGCTAATTCACGTTCATCTTTATCGTAGTCTTTACGATACTTATTATTCTCTTCAATCACTTTTTCTAGTGTAGAAAATGATCCAGCAAAACTTGCAAACGCTGCTGTATCTTTTGGAAAGCAAGCACCGCCATAACCACGCTTGCCATCAAAACCAGGAACACGAGTGTGAGACTGGCCGATTCGACTATCAGTTCCAATTGCATTAATGATGTGACCAAAGTTTCCTCCAAAGTCTTTTACTACATCGTAGAATTGATTAAACCACAAGACTTTCGAAGCTAAGAAACAATTGATTCCATACTTAACAAAGCTTGCATCTGGTCCGGACATATGATATATCGGACAAGGTTTACAAAGACTATACTCTTTATATATTCCACTTAGTCGTCTAGTTTTATCTCTAGCTCCACCAAATATGTGCATCTGTGGATTAATGAAATCTTCTTGAGCATTCTTTTCTGTAAGAAACTCAGGATTGTAAATGACTCTGTCACCTGCCATTCCACCTTGTAATCTTTCTACAATATCTGGCGTAACAGTAGACTTAACTACAATTAAACCTGGTACTTTTCTTTTTAAGAATCTTACAGCCTTTTCTACTATAGAAGAATCGATTGAACCATCTTCACCCATAGGTGTAGGAACACAAACAAACGTAACATCTAAACGTTCATTCTCTAACTCGTCAATCTCATTTCCATATAGAGGATCGATAATAATTTTATCACAGCTGTGAAAACCATAATCAACTGCTTTGCCAACGAACCCGTGGCCAACGATTGCCATCTTCATTAGTTAACTCCATAATAAGTTTTGTACCAAGAAACGAACTCACGAATGCCATCTACTACAGGTGTTGTGGGTTTATAACCTAACGCCTGCAACTTACTAGTGTCAGACCACGTCTCAGGTGTATCTGCGGGGTGTCTAGGGACTAAATTTCGCTTTGCTTTACGATCTAGGTTCTTTTCAATCTCATCAACAAAATCCATTAACTCAACCTGAGCACCATAACCTATGTTATAGATTTCATGATATCGTTCTTCATCATTGTGTACCTTATCGACTACAATACCAATACCTTGTACGATATCATCTACGTATGTAAAGTCACGTTTCATATCACCAAAGTTATACAAATCAATTTCTTTATCATTTACAATATGATCAGTAAATTTAAATAGTGCCATGTCTGGTCGACCATAAGGACCATACACAGTAAAGAATCGTAAGCCAGCACTACGTGGTAATTTTGAATGCATAAACTGACATTCATTCGAACGTTTTGACCAGCCATAAGGATTATTTTGGTGAGCTGGTCTATCATGCTCGTTCCATGGAAGTGGTTGACCATGCATTACACATGAGCTTGAAGCATAGACACAAGGAATATTTCGTTGTTCTAATGTTTCAATGATACGTTGTGTACCCGTAATGTTAGTGTCAATATAATGTTGAGGTTCCTCAAACGAATGACGTGGATTAGCATATGCTGCTAAGTGTAATACAACATCTACATCTTTTAATATTGGATTGTCAATTAGATGAGTAAAGTTTTGAATATCATGCCGTAGTATAATAACGCCATGTTCTTTTTCTAAAATGCTAGAACGATCTTCTTTTAATTTTGGATCGTAATAGTCGTTGAAGTTATCTACACCAACTACTTCATGACCTTGTGTCCTAAAGTACTTGGCTGAATGAAAGCCGATCATTCCGGCTATACCAGTGATTAATATTTTCATGTGAAAAATTCCTCGAGTCCTTGTGGTTGGTTGCTAGTAGTGTTCAAAGCGAGATCAATAATTTCTTTCACAACCATTTCTCCATCGGAGTGTTGTTTCCAAAATTCAAAAGCCATCTCTCTCCAATCATCTCTCATCGCAGGATCATTTTTAAGTTTGACCATTTGGTCGCGGCACTCATTAAAGTTAGTATGATCAACGCCAAGAGTACCAGAATTTTGACATTGACTAATTGGTTTACCTTGTACAGGATGAATTACATTATCACAAAAGTGTTTGTGAAATAATGGTACTGTACCAGATGCTATGCATTCAGCATGACAATTTTCTATGTTATTGCCATAGTGTTCTGCTTTTAGAAAATATAAGTCAGAACCAAATGCTGATCGCGACATACGATCCATAGCTTCTGAGTTTATATATTGAGGATAAAGATATGCACCTTTATTTGGTTCTTCTTTACCATATAAATCTTGTGTAAATTTTACTTCATTAAATTGTTTTTCAGGCCTAAAGTAATTCTCAACTTTACGACGATCAGTAGGATTATCTGATTTATTATCTCTATACAAAACTAAAGGATATTGTATAGAAGCTTCTAATCCTTCAAGGACTGTGATAAAGCCATGATCCATCAAAGCATCTTGATGGAAATCAATCATGACACTTGGTCCTTTCCACATTGCAGTACGTCCAATCCATCGTACCATATTGTGTTGTTGTTCTTCAATAGGACGCCAGTACTTTTTACGGTGTCCATCATAATCAAAGCCAAGCCCCATCTTTGTAAGCGGTGTTTCTATTTTATTTTTTCTTATAAATTTACAGAAATCATTTTCCATACTATGAGTCATGATAACATCTACGTTTTCACAGACCTCTTTAAGATTTGCATTACGTGCAATAGAAGCAGCTTTATGGTCTACGTTAATAAAAGCTTTACGTGTTTTAATGTGTTTTAGAAATGGAATGAAATTATCTTGACATTCTTGAGGATGTCCTTTTGAAGGAATAGAATATATGATACACAAATCAAAAGAAAAGTTAATAGCATCAGCTATGAGTTCCCAATCCTTTGCCATTGAGAATTCGTTTTGTACGATATCAAGTCCTTTAGCTCTACCCCATTTCTTATCAGTTGTAGTAAAGATATGTGCGTCTGTAACTTTTTGCATTTGAATAGCACATTGAGTTACGCCACAGCCTTCAGTACCTCTCCCTAGTACGATAGCAATCTTTGTCATTTTAAATATTCCTTACATTCATTTAACACATTATGTACGTATTTATGATCATTCAGTTTTCTATTTCTAGGCGAAGGATGCGGTAATACGAAGTGATCCGTGAAACCTAGCCTTTTTACGTAATTAGATACTAATGATCCCCATACTATTATTCTATCATAATTTTGCAGACTTGTAAACAGTAAATTATGATCAAATGTTTTAAATTTGAAATCCCACTCAGGATCAGGTGATAGGTTAGTAAATGATACATGCTTTAGTTCTAGGTAATCTAACCAGTCATGAAAACGTTTATAAGCAGATCCTTTAGACCTGCTTACTGGAACTTTAGACGGATTCATACCTACAAATATTGTATTACATCTTGATGAAATCATACTCCACACCTGCTTCTTCAAAGAATTTTTTCGTACGAAACCACGACTCAATCCATTGTGGTTTTATTTGTTCCATTGGCATTACAACACGTTTGATTCCAACTTGAATTACACCTTTAGCACATTCAGAACATGTAGGTAAACCTGTAACGTATATTGTAGAGCCTTCTAAATTGACACCATTGAACGTAGCGTTGTATATAAGATTTTGTTCAGCATGAACTATGTACTTATATTTTGTCTCACGATCGTTGTATCTTTCTTCATCGTCTTTTATTCCTCGAGGAAACCCGTTGTAACCTTGCGCCAGTACTTGGCCCTTAGATCCTATGGCTACTGCGCCAATTTGGGAGGAGGGATCTTTGGACCAAGTACCGACTTCCTCAGCAAGTCTGAGGTATCTTATATCCCATTTATTTGACAAGATCAAAATGCCTTTCATATACATGCAAGTTTTGTACTTGCCACGTAATTAAACCTGGATAAAGTTCATCATAATTTAAAGCAGATAATTCTTTACACACTTGCTGAAGCACATAAGTTTGCCAAGCATAATCATTTTTATAACCAAACACCACATCATTCGAACGCATTTGAACTACAGCATGAACCATATCTTCACGTATATAATATGACACAGCATTAGTACATACGAAATCGTTCTTACCACCTTCATTGTATTCTATCCACATGCTAGGTCGATTGTAAATCATGATAGCACGACGTGAGTTTGGATTCTTAAACAACTCATCAACTACTTGTTGAAACTGAAAGTAATATTTTTCTGAATAGATGAGATGACCATAATTTGAATTGATGTTACCATGCTCATCAGCTGCGTATTGCCAAGCTGCTGGTGGTTCTTTCAAATGCTTAATACCATATATGTCATATATGTTTGTAGACTCAGAGGCATACCATTCTAATTCTCGTTCAATGTATTCTTCATTAGGTATACCAAAGATAGATGGTTCAGTCGCTAAGAACGACGCACCAATCAATTCAATTGTTTTTTGTCCAGTTTTATCGATAGTAAAGGCTTCGTCTTTTAACTCACCAATAAAAAATTCACGTATATCTTTAACTGTTTGCATTCGCACAGACTCTCTCCCTTAGTCCACTTGATGAAAATCGATGATTACGACTATTGAAATATAATTCAATGCCAAGTTTACGACATTCATCTTTACCTGTAAAATCTTTATCTTTGTACTCATCACCAAGAATACGTACATCAATAGGATACATAGTAAGTATATCGTTTAGATCGCTTTCAGAAGCATACACTACAATTTCATCTACATACTTTACAGCAGCTAGCTGTGTGTATCGTTCTACAATAGTTTGTATAGGTGCATTCTTTTCAGGACGATCTGCACTTGGATCTATCTGTAAAGCACAGATAAGATAGTCGCATTGAGATTTAGCTTCTCTTAGCATAGCAACATGACCTGCATGTAGTAAGTCAAATGTAGATGCTGTTAGACCTGTTTTCATTTCTTTTTCCTATTGAACATATCACGATCAGGTGATTGACCATCCATAGTACCACGCATATAAGACACAGCAAATGATGCATAATTAATCAAGTCTTTATATGTATCTTCAAGAGATTCGTGATTAGGATTATTGCCAGACTCAAGCAGCGATGTAGCACGCATCATTTTGCCTATCATAATATCGTGGATAGTATCTACACCACGACGATAGTGCATAGCTTGAAGCACGCTAGACTCATCGCTTTGATAGTCTTGACCTTTTTTAATTTGTAATTCGATACACTCTTGTAAGACGTTTACCGATTCACGTTCATTAACACTCATTCTTTATTCCTTGTTCTAAAGCTGCAGCTTGTATGATAGGAGTCAAGATTTCTTCGACTCTATCTTCCCAATGAGACCACTGCATACGAGTAGCGTAGTTAGTATCTCGCTGAGTAGGAGCAAATCCAAACAACTGCTTGAATAGACCACGCTTGTTGCATAGGCCATTATTAAATAAATCGTAAGCAGCATTCTGTGCTCTACGAAATTTGTCAAGATGCTTGTTAGTAGATCTTGGATTTTCACAAGCACCTTCAAGTGGAATCAACTCATTGAGTTTTTCTCTAACAGTTTCGAAACCAGAGTTTACACCCCATGAATTTGAGAATAATTTTTCTTGATATCCAACGTACATTATACTGCCTCCAAGATTCTGTTCCAGAAATTTTTTGCACCGTCATCATCGGCGAAACCTTCTTCAGCAGCAAAGTCCATTGAAGATGAACCAAACACTTCGTTAGCAATACCGTACTTGTTGATTAGCTCAACACCATCTACGATAGTATCAGCACGACGGTTGATAGTTCCATTAGATGTTTCGATACCGAAAGTTAATCCACCTTCGCTAGCAGCTACGTAATTGATTCCATTTGACATTCTATAAACTCCTCATTTAATAGATATAATCTACCATATTTCTCAGGGAATGTAAAGGAAAAAATGCATTTTTTAGCATTTTTGTTTCGTTTAAAAACAACCACTTACGTTTTTTTCTCTTTTTCTACTAAATTTTGTGTTTCAGGTAAGCACAAAACTGAAGTGATTCGGTCTTCGAATCCAGCTTTAGCTATTACTTCTACAGCTAATCTATCTGCATTCTCTGGATTCATGACATAGTTTACACATTCATCCTTTGAATCAAACTCCAGCACTGGAATAATAAAAGGATCTGCCACCATCATTGTTACAATAATTAAAAACTTCATTTGACACTCAAGTTACTAGGATCATATTGCTCACCGTTATATTTAGAACCAGTGGCGTTAGGTCCTTCTTCAACACCGTTGTTACATGCAAACACAACTACTAATAAAAAGAATATAGCGTAGCCTGTAACTCTTTTTGTCCATAGAATAAATTGCTCAAACGTTCTTTTAGCTTCTTGCTCTGCTTCCCATCTTGGTGTCATTTGTTTAATCCAAAACAAGGCATGATATTTAAATTACAATATCTTCCATATTCTTCTAAGCCTACCATTGCCATTAGCATTAAGATAGGTACACCTACTATAAAAAATACTAAGATAAGGAAAGCTATCCACAAACCTTTCATATCACAATAATTCATTTTAACTCCTATGCGTTTTTATAAACATACTCTAAAGCTCTATCGGCCTCTCTATCGAGTGGACGATTCTCATACCAGTTCCCTGTTTCCATATCCAATTCTCTACACATCTTAGATATTTCTGCAGATGTGATTGGATATTTATTTTTTATAGCGTTGCCGGCTATTGCAACCATTATCTGATACATCTTGTGGTACCAGCCAGTATTATTAATTAATCTGTATTCTGACTCAAGGTTCTTAGGAAAGAAAGGACAGTCTTTATACGATGACCAATTAAAATTCGTGTTATCTAGTTTTTGTTTTCTATGTTCAATTATCTGTTGTTGTATAGCATCAGGTAATCTATCAAAGAAATTATTTAGTGTAGCTTTTTCTGCATAAGGATGCTTAAGCATCAACTCGGCAGGATCGATAGGAGCACCGTCACTATTACTAAATATAAAATTAAAGGCATTATCATATTGCGCAGGGATGTAATACATGCGAGATAAGTCTTTAGTTTGTTTATCGCCAAGCTCACCCAATTCAGTTTGGAGAGAAAACCAGAAGTGTTTAATTTTTTCTGCAGGTACGTTGTATCTGAGTGGAAAGACGAGCCTAAACTTTGGAAAATCTTGAGTGCTGCTAGCAGTACTATAGCAAATGTAACGATAATGACCAAACCTGTTACGAAGTTCATTTTCTAGATCTCCATCAAATTCAAATTCATCTACATCAACTGCACACCAACCAGCCCACTCTATAACATTTACATTTGCACGAGTAGTATCTACTTGATACGTTGCAGGCGACATAAGCTCGGCATCTTTCTTACCAGATCGCCGAGTTTTTGACATGTCGTACAATGCTTGTTCGAACGTGCTGAAATCTTTTAGATCAACACGCCGATTTGTTTTATTATCATAAACGTTTTTAAATAACGTCAGTGAGACTTCCGTGGTTTCCTGCATGGCTAGGCGATTCCCATCCCTCTGGTTTCATTAAGTCAGGTAGTCCGAAAGGATTAGGACGACCTTCTTTTACACCAGGTTCTTTTGCCATGTTTGCTTCGTATATAGCATCCCATGCTTTATTAGCATCGACACCAAACACATCCAAAGTACCAATAGCAAATACACAAAGATCGATAAGGCCATCAACTATTTCTTCATGGTCGCCATTATTAGCTGCCATCATAGTTTCATGCAATTCTTCTTGGCACATTAATAATCTAAAAGCCAAGTACTTTCGCATAAGCATTGTATCATCTTTATTATTTTCGAACCATTCACGTACACCAAACTTATTGTGCATCATGTAAATATCGTTTGCCCAATCAGACATATTATTCTCCATTTTTTATATTATACACTATTTTCATAGTAATGTAAACTACTCATTTCCTAAGAATCCAACTGATTCTCGAACGATGTCTTTGTGAGCAAACTCTGCCCAATACAATTCAAATGCAACGCCATCTTCTAAGCATTCGAATTTGTGATATAATCCTGGTCTTACCTTTGTGTATTGACCAGGACCTAAAATGGTTTCATCAATAAGATCGTAATCGTTTTGCCATACTTTGATTCTCATCTTACCGGATTCACAAAAGAATCCATTCCATTTAAATTCATGTAAGTGTTTAGAACAAACACCACCTTTTTTCATTTCAATCCTATGGAACTCTAATACTCCATTAGCTTCAAGGAGTTCTGTGTTTCCCCATACTTTTCCAGCCTTCATAGTAAATCCTCTAAAATACTTAATACTTCTTCGCTATTGTCATTAATATCTGTACGCATAGCGTTCTTTACACAATCACGAGTAAACTCCAATGGAAACCTTTTACCGT
>CEVZ01035110.1_pt1 | contig 10372 bp, 14 predicted proteins | sample 361371 | NCBI WGS metagenome assembly CEVZ01 (sample SAMEA2620217, study PRJEB7988) | marine metagenome | isolation source: saline water (ENVO:00002010), including
TCTTACCATTACCAGAGAGTCCAGTAATGAATGTAGGATAGAACATCCCTGACTGAACGATCTTTTTAACATCGTTGAAGTTTCCAAAAGGAACATAGTTAGGATCCTTTTCTGGAATAAGATTTTGTTCTACAGCAGGTACAGCAGGTAGACCCTCATAAACTCGCTCTAGTTTCTCTGCGATACTTAGGTTCCACTGACCACGCTTAACATGATACTGACGAATTCTTTTGATAGCAGTTTGATAACCAACATTGAAGTGTGCAGCCGCTTCACGTACTTGTGGTGCATTCACTTCTGGTCCGAACTTATCGGTTAGAAACTCTACGAAGTCTTCTGTAGTAACAGGTGCTGGTTCAAAAGGCATAATTTTTTTGTTTGTATGTTATAAGTATAATGGATTTTGAGATTTTTGGAAGGGGGGTTGGACAGTTTCTCAACTGACCATACCCACGAATGAACTGAGGATCTTTTTATTGTTAGATTTAGTACCTAGCATCTTCTTAAATGCACGAGTGATTTCACCCTTCTTAGCACCAGAATCAACATTAAACTCAACCTCATTATCCAGTGCTTGCTGCTGGATAGCATACAATTCAGTGAACCCTATAGCATCAGGGATGACTGTGGACTTAAACTTTCTCCAGTCCTTCTGTACTTCCTCATAACGTGAAGTACTATAGTGATGAACAAAGTTAGCCAACTGTGATCCAGTACATACTCTGAACCCGACTATATTCACATCAGTGAATCTGTGACGGAGTTGTTGTAGTAATACGTTAGTAACACCCACCCAACTATCTGTGAACTGAGGGTAAACTCTTCCAGTCTTACGATCCCTCAATGCACAGTACTCATGCAACCTACCAATAGTAGTATAGTCTTCACGATCTTCACGTTGTACTTGTCTACCATAACCAAGTTGAGAAGATTCTCCATCAGTAAGAATAGTTACATTAACTTTCTCTGCTCCACTTGTTTTCTTAAACTGTGGAATTATTTCATGCAAACAAACAAGTGCTTCATTCAATGGAGTACCAGATAGTTGCAATCCTTCAGTTGGTCTGTACCATGCACTTCTATGATGTGGCCAAATTTCTCTCCAGATATTTAAACACTGACGTTCGTAATCCCTAGCATTACTTCTTGATGAAATAATATTCATCATGTTAAACTCACTATCGTCAATGAAGATCTCTCTTGGTGTAAGATCCTTATCCTGAGCGTAATCTCTGTAAGAATAATAATACTGATCCTGTTCACCTGCTTTAATTCTATTAACAATCCTCCACTCATTAGTGAAAGCATATACTTCAAATGGGATTTGTACTTTCTTACAAAAAGCAGTAAGATTTAGCAACTGCTTAAATGTTGCAAGTAAGCATGAGGACATTGATCCAGACCAATCAAGAACAAAGATTAGTCCGTGATTCTTACCATCAGGTAGAACTGTTACCTTCTTGAAAAGGTCTTCGTTATACTTGTAAGTGTGTAATTTCGCTGTGTCCAGTACTCCAGTCCTAGAAGTAGCAGCACGAGCATAAGCACTGGCAGACTTTCTGCATTCAAATTCTTTAACAAGATAATTTACCTCCTTTTGTGATTGCTTACGAAACTTAGAATACTCCTGATCAGGTTCTTCATAAATGTTTAGTTCATTTAATCCGTACTCTTCCTGAAGTCTCTCTGTATTACGTAGTGAAACTCTTTCATCAATCCACTCATGGATCTCTTTCCAATCTACTACTATCTTATCAGTCTTTATCTTTTTAGGCAACTCTACATAAGTTATTTCTCTATTGTTATAACTCTTAGTATTTAATCCTTGGGTTTGCTGATCAAAAGACTTTTGAGTCTTTGCTTCATCAGTATCATTATGTTGACCACCACCCTGACTACTTGTCTGGATTGGTGATGGTTGATTGTTACCTTCATCCATCTCATCAGTTGGTTGATCACCATCCTGACCCTGAGGTTGTTCGATTTCACCCTTCTCATCCTTCTCAAGATCACCCTTCCCTTCCATAGGTAGGTTCATTTGATCAGGTTGATTTGCTTGATACTGTTGTCTTAACTCCTCATCTTTCTTAGACTGATAAGCATGGATCTCTTTTGCAAGTGCTAGAACTTCATCAAATGTTTCTAGTTCCTCTGCTTTCATTACAAATACTTGCTCCTCAGGAAGGAAAGGAATCATAGCAGTTGCACCAATCTTGAAATGAAGATTGATACGATCAATAACATTGAAATCCCAAAGATCTTTATCTGCTATCTCAAAGAAATCCTTTTCATCTAATTCATAGTACCCACGTGAGAATGTCTTAGGAAGTCCACCATACTTACGCTTCATCAACTTCTCGATACGTACATCCTCACATACATTTACATAATCTTTAGGTACATCATGGTCAAGTGACCAATCAATGTTTGGTGTAAACAATGCATGTCCTACCTCATGTGCCACAAGTAGATCATACACAGTGTTACTTGCAAGTTCCCAATTGGGTAGAGTAAGAACTCTTTTCTCCACATCAAAGGATGCTGTCTGTGCATCCTTGCGATGCTCAACAACTAGATTCTCAGTTGCAAGAAGTCTTGCTAGGTTTCCTTTAATTTCGTGGTAAAGATTCATACTTTTCTGTTTGATGTACCTATATTACACCATACAGATGGAAAGTCATGCAGGGGGTGACCACTTATTCAAGTGTCACATCTCAGAGATGGTACTAAAGTTCTTAGGTTTGTCCACATGAATGGTTCTATCGAACTTATCAATCAAAGCATCCTTATGACTGATCACGAAAACATTAGTACTATCGTCGAAATTACGTAAGATCCAACCAAGATCAGAAGAACCAGATTGGTCAAGCGAGCTGTCAAAGATTTCATCTAGTATAAGAAGGTTAGTGTCCACACTATTCTTAAGCTTAGCAATGCTACGCCAAGTAAGCAATAGGCTGATATCAATACGAGCCTTTTCTCCCTCACTGAAAGACTCGTATGAAAATACATCTCTATATCTAGACTTGATAGTCTCCTCAAAGTTCTCATCAAGGGTAAAATTGACATAAAACTCAAGACCCTGAAGATACTGATTAATCAGTTTATTCATGGTAGGAAGATATGTCTTAATGATTCTAGTCTTAATACCAGTATCTTTCAACAGATGTCCAGCAACATTTAATGTATCTTTATCCTTCTTAGTAGAAGCAATAGATTCTTTAGTACTGTTACTCTCCTCAACCATCTTCTTAAGCTTCTTAAACTCTCCTTTCTTATCAGCAGAGTCTTTAGATAGTTCATCAATCTCAGATTCAATCTCCTTAATATTATTTCTAATCATATTGATCTGATAGTTTGCTTGAGTGATAACTGAATTCAAATCAATGACCTTACCAGAAGTCTCTGTAAACTGAGTCTCTCTATTCTCCTCGTCTTTAATAGCAGTTTCTAATTCCTTAAACCCACCTTCAAGTTCACCTATCTCAGCAGTACCTGATTCAATCTTACCTGCTCTAAATTCTTCAGATAAATCTTGAGTGCATACAGGACAAACCTCATTCTCTTGAAAAAACTTATGTTCCTTCTGACAGTTCTTAATCTTCTGTGATACCTTTGTCCTAAAACTATAAAGCTTCTTTAGTTTACCAGATACATTTGATAGTTCTTCCATCTGTTTCTGTAGAACCTCAAGTACTTCTGATGTTTCTTCTATCTTCTTAATAGAGTCATCTTCCTGTGAAGATAGTTCTTGAATCTTCTCTTTCTTTCTTTCAATCTCACTAGCAGTCTTCTTCTCTAACTCTAACATATAATTCTTTTGAAGATCTATAGACTGTTTCTGTACATCTAACTGACCTTCTAGTTTTAATAGTTCGTCCTTATTCTCTCTAACCTTATCCTTAAGTAAATCATTCATCACAGAGAAGATCTGAATGTCTAAGATATCCTCAATGATCTCTCTACGTTGTATAGTAGGCAGTCGCATGAATGGAACAAATGTAGATGATCCAAGTACCACCACTTGCGTGAAAGACTTGTACGACATTCGTAATACATTCTGTTCAAAATTCTTTTGCTGTATTGCTACAGTATGATCCTGATCTGTTAGTTTACCATTGGTAAGGATCTCAAATACATTTGGTTTAATACCTCTGCGAACCAAGTACTCATTCTTACCAATCTTAAATTCTAATTCAACTAAACAATCTTTCTCATTGATACTATTAATCAATGATGACTTATTAATTTTACGAAACCCTCTGCCAAAGAGAGCAAAGGTCAACGCATCTAAGATGGTTGACTTACCTGCACCGTTGGAACCGATGATGATATTTGTTTTTGCCTTCACCAAATCAATCTCTGAGAAGGTATTTCCTGTAGAAAGAAAATTCTTCCAGCGAACTTTTTCAAAGGTTATCATAAAACACGTGGCGGTATTATTAAATCGTCTTTCTGAAAGACTACGAAGTCAGTATTCTGAGAAGAACATGCAGCCATTATAGCATTTCCTTCAACCTCTACAACATCTAGTTCAGGAATTGAAGGATCATTTACTTCATCAACTAAGTAAACATATCGTTCAGCATCTTCCTCAGCCTCAAACATAGGTACAACTTGCTCATTATTCGGACCAGTTACCGAGAAAACCTTTTCAGGTTTTCCTGTTAGAGTTAAGATGTATACATTCATACAACCTCACAAGATTCGATGTATAGGGTTTGCATCAACTTCTTGAGATCAGACTTATCAACAGAGATATCTGCTTCGTCAATATACTCATTAAGTAGAGTAAGTGTGTCCTTTACATCTATCTCTGCATCATCATCTAGGTCTGTGTCTACAAGGGTTTCCACGATTTTAACATCATGGACACCAGTTTGATATAGTTTATCTAGTAAAGATTCAAACTGAGGATAGTTTTTCTTCTCTTCAACAATGATCTTGACGAACTGGTTGGTGTATCCAGAAACATCAAACTCACTGTAATCCTTCTCTACATCATTATAGTATATCTTGCTGAAAATTTCAAATGGATTCTTAATCCACTTCAACTTATCAGTTTCTGTATCATATATGTGGAACCCTCTAGGATCCTTATAATCATTCCAGAACATCTGATAAGGGTTACCAAGATATTGTATGTTTGCTCTCTTTGATCTGTGATGAAAATGTCCTGACCACACACGATCAAACCTATGGAAATCTTTAATAGCACGACCACCTTGGAACTTCATACCAGGTGTTACTTCAAATCCATCTACCTCTAAATGTCCACAACATATATCAGCATTGCTTTTGTTTATGAACTCCTCAGAGAGTTCTTGGTTTGCACCATTAATCCACGGTAATAGTAGAAAGTTCTTACTACCAAATGAACATTCATATGGTTCACTGAACACTCTAATATTATCGTACTGTTCTAACAACAACTCAGGGGAATTAATATGACTACTATTCTTATAGTAAGTCGTATGATTCCCTAGAATCATGTATACATCATATGCTCTAAGTCTGTCGAAATAATGAGTCTTAATCCTTGCCAGAGTATTATAATCCAGAGACTTTCTATTATCAAATGTGTCCCCCAAATCAAGGACGGTAGTGATGCCTTCTCTCTCAAGAGTAGGGAAAAATATCTCATCATAAAACTGTTGAAAATAATTCCAGAAATTAATGTTGCCCTTACGACCATCTAGGTGCTGGTCGGTAATAATTGCGATCTTCATTTAGATCTATTGTGAAGGACAATAAATTTATCTGCTGCAAATGTACCAGCAATACAAACCTCAATCTCATCACCATCTTTCCAATTAACTGTACCATCTTTCTTGGTATGCATCAAGGCTATCTGGAGATCTTCAATAATTTTTTGAGTTAATCGCATAGCATTCGTGTCCTGATATTATACACTGCTTTAGTATTAGGATATAGTTCCCTTAACTTCTTGACTACTGCTAGTTGTATTTCAAGTAAATTCATCTACCCTCTCGTGATTTGTTTCTAATAGTAATGTGATTGCCCTCTACAGCAATCTCTAGATAATCTCTATGATCCCAACCAAGTTTCTCATAGCATTCATCTAATCTTTTCATATCATCCCACAAATCAGTGGGAGTAGGTTCACCCCAAAACGGGTTATCATCAGGATCCATCTTTGAGTCTATCCTTGCGTATGGGTACTTTGATAGTCCATGCTGGTGCAACTAAATCCACCATTACAAACTCTTTTCTGGCCTTCTCTCTTTGCTTTGCTGCCTTCTCTAGTTTGTTCAATTCATCTTCACGTCCTGGCTCAGGTTGAATCTCACCATAGTGAGGATCCCAAATCTCAGGGTGTTCATGGTTCTCAAAGAACTCTAGTATAGCCTGATCAATCATACCATACATAGTGTCCCATGTTAGAGTTCTCCGTAGAGTCTCTGCAAGGTACTCTGCTTGATTAACAGACATCTCTTGCTTAAGGAATTCACCTCTTGCCCAGACTAACTCATTGAGATCAATAGTGATCTGTACATTAGTATGGACACCAGTGTTATCATATGCTTCCATTAATCTTCCAAGTCAGGTAGGTGTGGCTCTACCCAATGCTCTGTGTTATCGATACCAGCAGCCTTAACATACCTCATTATATGCTCATCAATTTGATGGTAGATTGGATGTAGATCCAAGTCCATGTTAATATCATGTGCTATCTGTGAGATCTGTGGTTCCGTGAAACAATGATCAGGGTGTAAAAGATCACAGCATGGGATTCTCTTTTCAATTAACTCATTGAGATTAATACGAATCTCATAGTCTCGGTATACAGGCATTAGCGGTTCATTTTAATTTCGATGTTTTCTTTGATACTATTCATATCAGATGCAGACGCATTGAGTCCTACCACACCAGTATCATCTACATGCATGACCGTAGCAGAATCAGAATGATCTAGGATCTTTTGTTTGATCTCTAGTTGTTTCTTCTCTTTCTGTATACGACGCAAGAATGCATAGTATATAATCTGAGTGAAGTAGGCAAAAGGATTGGATGACTTATCAGGATCAAAATTATCTATGTATTGAAGGCAATTCTCAATACCATCACATATCATATCCTCACGGAATGGATAGTTAACAAAGTTAGGTTTGTAAGATAAATGGGTTGCGATCTTAAGAAAGCAATCACCTATGTAATTAGGAACCCTAGGTTTCGTCTTCTTGTGTTCGGACGCATAAATAACCCTCTCACGATAGACAGTCATTGCCTCTAGGAGTTCTTTATTATTTACATAGTACTCTGTTTTTGCTCTCTTTGCCATTATATGTGGTCATCCTTTTATGAGTATAGCATAGAACAGGGTATAGTGCAATCCTAAATCAATTGTTAAGATTTGCGAAAAGACTTGACTCACCCCCTCGAATCGGGTTACAATCAACCCTGTGGAGGGTTAAAGGTAAGTTCTAGCTTGTTTTAAATATCTTCTCTAGAGATTCTCTAGCATTCTCCACTGATCCAACATAACCAGGTATCACTTTATTTGGATCACCTATATGTTTTCCTTCTCGCATCTGTTGACTTAGATGTTTTGATTTCTTTTCGTTAGATACACACTTAAGATAGAATTCTGTTATCTTCTTATCACATTCAGTCATAGTGACTACATGTTGTTTAGGTATAAAGAAACAATCATCAAAAGTAGAATGAATCCATTCTTGTAAAGAGAATCCTTGTACTTTAATTCTTTGTTTTTGATGTGATACATGTTCTACTTGCATAGGTTCATGTATCAATAGAACATCATCCTCTGCACAGAAGGATGTTCTACATATAATCTCTTCACCAGAGACTAATTTAATTGTTGCAAAGAATTCTTCTTCCATACTACCTTAAGTTTACTTTATGAACTTCATATTTAAAGTTCTCTTTCTGGTAGATATCAACTCTTTCATTAAGATGTTTCAAAGTATAATTTCTACCAGAGATATCGTCACCGATATCATATAGTGTTGCTATTTCTTTTCCTTCTCCTCTGCGAAGGACTCTACCAATTGATTGGAGGTTTCTAATACGGGATTTACTGGGGCTTGCGAACACGATATTGTGAAGACGCTTAATATTGATACCAGTACTAAAAGTCCCATAGGACGCAACGATAACTGCATTGTTTTCTTCCTCAATAATTTGTCTGACCTCCTCTCTGTCGTGTACGTCTGTATTACCACAAACAAAAAATGACTTACGAGATGAATCTATAGAATTATTTATTAATTCAAACAATGGTTCTCCATGTTTTTCGATATAATTAAAGAGGACAAGAGTGTTTCCTTCTGCATCCTTTACCAGATTCTTGATCAGGTTATTTCGACCAGTATGACTGACTAGGTAGTCTATCTCGTCTTGATATGCTGAAAAATACTGTGGAGGGTGTTTACAGAGTAGTACCTTGATCCTAAGATTAGAAAGGTAGCCCTTCTTGATTAGGGTATCAGTCTTAGTTACTTGGTTACAGGATCCAAAGAGTCCTTCTAGAACCCATTTATGCGTTGTAGTACCATCCAGAGTACCAGTAAAACCGAACCGATACTTTGCGTTATGTAACTTAGTCATGATCCCAGTAAGGGACTTAGCCTTAAATAGATGTGCCTCGTCTCCTACTACACAGTCAAAATCATCGAAGTATCTCTTAGGAAACTTATAGATTGACTGCCAAGTAGAGATGATAACATTCTTATCTGTATTCTTATCCTTACCACTATAGATCTTATGAACATGATCCTCGGCATTCCAACCGTATTCAATAAAGTCGTTGACCATTTGCTCGACCAGACTAGTAGTAGGAACGATGATGAGCGTTTTCTTGCTGGTGGCGCAATAGTATCTGACTATGGAATATATCATAAGGCTCTTCCCAGATCCCGTAGGAGATAGAAAGAGTTTTCTATTATTTCTTATAGCATCGTAGACTGCTGCATATTGATAGTCTCTAGGTTTTACTTTGGATATCTTATCCATGAAAACCTTTACACCTGCTGGTGATACGAACCCATTCTCTTCACGTACTTTCCCATAGTGTTCATTATCTGCATGGGATATAGTATACTGGTGTTCAGCAGCCCACAGGTCAAGGTGATCCATTAAACCATTATATAATTCTCCAGTAGCAGGAGAATACAAATGGATCATACCATTCCAGTATTTGTATCTTGGTTGTCTCTTTAAAAACTTTGCGTTAGGTGCTTCAAAAGAAAAGTAATCTGCTAATTCCCTGTGAACATGTTGTTCACTATGTACCTTCATGAAGACTTCGTTCTTCTTCTGTATAACAAGATGAGTCATTAATCAGTACCATTAATAAACTTCTCCCATTCGATTGCTGACTTGATAGCAAAACCTCTATTAGAAATTTGCTTCATAACAGAATCAAGGAAGTACAGCATTTGATCAACGTACTTCACCTTCGCTTCTAGATTGATAATTTCATTATCTGCCTCAAGATAAGTTTTCATTTTATCTTGAGTTTTTATATGAGTACCAAATGGTTTCTCGGCATATGTTTTAGCATCTGCTTCACCACCGTAGTATTCTTTTTTCTCTTTGACCAATCTGCGAACTTCAAACTCTAAGGAGGTTTTAATCTGAGAACAGTCAATGTAATGGTTTAAGTATTTATTGTGGCAAAAAGGAATCTCCAACGCTAACTTACCAAGGTCAGTGCTGTATGATTTATCTTTGAACTGAAAGTCTACAAGACTATCCTCATCCCACTCAGTTCTTAATTTTTCAAAGCGATTACGAAGAGCATCAAAGTTCATTTAAATTCTTATCGGTTATACTATAGGTCTGATATTTAAACGTAACATCAGCAGTCAAATATTCCTGGTCAGATAAAGAAGCATCGAACTGCACACCAGAAAGAGAGATTGGGAATACACCTGTAAAGTTTACACAGAAATTTGTATTGAAATTAGAAGTATTAACAATTAATTGAGCACGACTGTACTCTGGATTGTCTGGAACCTTCTCACCTGAATCAGCATTACCATTAGCACGTATCCATTTATGTACTGACATGTAATTGACCAAAGATTCATCAATGATAAATCTAACATTCAGATCCCCAAAGGAAACTCCTCCACCAGGAATAATAGGTAGAGAACGAAATCTTGAGGGAACTTCAGTAACAGGCATTTCTATGTCTGGTATATTCGCAGCCTGACAAAAGAAATCCACCCCTTTAAAAAGTTCCAACTCTAAATTGAAACCAAGAGGTGAAAGGTAATTTCTATTTGTTAACTGTTCTTTATACCATTCAGAGGGCATCGCCAGCTTCCCAAGCTATACTTTATTTAGTATACCACCAATATGGTCCTTCGCCTGGACCACCAGT